>Ga0315902_10000088_pt1 | contig 147411 bp, 120 predicted proteins | sample LakEriMetagenome_9_FD_203523 | JGI IMG/M metagenome (GOLD analysis project Ga0315902, IMG submission 203523) | Freshwater fungal communities from buoy surface, Lake Erie, Ohio, United States - Buoy 12 MA117 | ecosystem: Environmental > Aquatic > Freshwater > Lake > Lake biofilm | place: USA...
TCAAGATGTTTAAGGCACAAATTCAGAAAAAGCCGATGGCTTTTGGAGCTAATAATGCATGATTTTGATAATGTAAAAGATCCTTCTTTGTGTCTTAAAAAGGGGTTTTAATTTTCAATAAACTAGTGCCTTTGTGGTGAAAAGCAGTTCAAAGAGTTCAATGAGTTCAAAAGTACGTTCAAGTCTTTTGTCTTGAAAGTTCAAGAGTTCAATTTTCAAATGCAATTCCTATCTTTGCTTCACTTTTTATTTAAAACAACATAGCATGCAACTGTGGAATACATTAAATAAGGAGGAGTTGGAAGCCAAATGGCGTGCAAGTGGTTACAAGTTTGTAACGATCTCCTTCTATCAATACGCACATATTTCCAATCCTCGATTATTCAGAGATCATTTATTTCAAATGTGGTCGGCCATTGATGTGGTTGGGAGGACTTATGTCGCAAAAGAAGGAATCAACGCACAAATAGCTGTCCCACTTCATTCTCTGGATCGCTTCAGGGAAGAATTAAATCAAATCGATTTCTTAAATGATATACGGTTAAATATCGCTGTGGATGATGCCGAGGCTGAATTTTCGTTTTTAAAATTAAAAATCAAGGTTAGGGACAAAATTCTTGCGGATGGTTTGAGCGATGAAACGTTCGATGTGACCAACAAAGGGAAGCACCTTAATGCGAAGGAATTCAATCAGTTGACTGATGACCCAAATACAATTCTTATCGATTTTCGGAATCATTACGAATCTGAAGTAGGGCATTTCAAAGGTGCTATTTTACCGGATGTGGATACATTTCGTGAATCCTTGCCCTATATTGAGGAAGAATATTTGAAAGGAAACGAAGATAAAAACTTGGTGATGTATTGTACGGGTGGTATTCGCTGTGAAAAGGCTTCTGCCTGGTTTCGTCACCGAGGATTTAAAAATGTACACCAATTGGAGGGTGGAATTATAAAATATGCGAATGATTGCCGTGAAAATGGGATAGAGAATAAATTCATAGGCAAGAATTTCGTGTTCGATGAACGTCGTGGAGAGCGGATTTCAGAAGATATAATTTCTGTTTGTCACCAATGCGGCAATCCAGCAGATACGCATACGAATTGTGCAAATGATGCTTGTCACTTGTTGTTCATTCAATGCGATGTGTGCAAATCGAACATGGAAAATTGCTGTTCGGATGACTGTCAACATACGATTCATTTATCAGAAGAGGAGCAGAAGGAGTTGCGCAAAGGAAAAAATATGAGCAACAAAATTTTCAAAAAAGGTCGATCAGAAAAATTGCCATTTAAAGCAAATAACGAAAAACCATTATCTTTAGTCACACCAATTATTGAAACGAAGGCGTGATTAATTTCATCAACTGGAACGTTAGTTCCGAACTCATAGAAGGATACAGAACTCCCAACCTTTACGGATTGCTTTTCGTAACGGGAATGATCTTGGGATATTTCGTAGTGCGTAAAATGTTCCGAAAGGAAAATATTGACGATAAAGTACTGGATAAACTTGTTTTTTACATGGTGCTTTCAACGATCGTTGGTGCTCGATTGGGGCATGTCTTTTTCTATGGTCCTTATTGGGATGTTGTTTCACCCGAAGGAATGGTGTTGGAACGAGGTTATTTTTCTCATCCTGGTGATATCGTCAAGATATGGGAGGGAGGATTGGCCAGTCACGGTGCAGCTGTGGTCATTTTAATTGCACTTTATATTTTTTCGAAGAAGGTCGTAAACAAGCCTTATTTGTGGATTCTTGATCGGATTGCTGCACCAATAGCGATTGGAGGTGCCTTCATTCGTTTGGGTAACTTAGTAAACCATGAAATGGTAGGCGATCCAACCAATGTGCCTTGGGCATTTCAATTTCAGCATTACTTTAATGAAACAATCGGGACATTTGATCCAACACCTCGTCATCCTGCGCAGCTGTATGAATCTATTTGTTATTTCATTGCTTTCGGTATACTGATGTTCTTGTTTTGGAAAAAGGAATTGTGGCGTAAGTCCGGAGTGGTGTTTGGTTCTTTCCTGATTTTAATTTTCGGGGCACGTTTCATAGTCGAATTTGTCAAACTTGGACAAACAGCACGCGATGCCTATCTTCCAATAAATACAGGGCAAATATTGTCTATTCCACTGGTTATTGCGGGGATCTATTTACTTTGGAACGGGTTGCGAAAAAAGGATGCTGTGCTTCCTGAATAGGATTATTATTCGTTAGTATTATTTTCCAATTCATCAAACTTTGCAGTCATTGTAGGATTGCCGCGTGTCAACTTTTTAATCGTTAAATCTTCTGCTTTGTTGTTCGCCAATCTTAGATTGTTTTCAGAGGACAATAGTGCCTCTTTTGTTTTCTGTAGGTGGTCAATCGTTTTATCGATTTCATCGATGGCAGTTTTAAATTTGCGACTCGCTAACTCGTAATTTCTGGCAAAACCTTCTTTAAACGCATTGATGTTATCTTCAAAATTGGTGATGTCAATGTTTTGATTTCGAATCAAGGCCAATTCTGATTTGTATTTCATCGAATTCATTGCAGCATTCCTAAGAAGTGTAATAATTGGAATAAAAAATTGAGGACGAACCACATACATTTTGTCGTATCTGTATGAAACATCAACTATACCGCCATTGTAGTATTCATTATCAGCTTCCAGCAGAGAAACCATTACAGCGTATTCGCATTTCTTTTCGTTGCGGTCTTTGTCCAATTCCTTGAAGAAATCTTCATTTCTTTTTTTTGATGCCGTTTCATCTCCTTCATTTTTCATTTCAAACATGATGGAAATGATTTCATTTCCGGAATCATCCATCTCACGGTAGATGTAATCCCCTTTACTGCCTGATTTTGAATCGTTGTCCTTTTCAAAATAAGCCTTTTGAAATCCGGTTGCCCGCAATTTATTGAACTCGTTCTCACAATGTTGCTCCAGCGTTTCGCCAATCATTTTCGTTGAAAGTTTGAGCTTCATGTCTTTTCGCAAAGCTATTTCCTCTTCCTTCATTTTGATGATATCATCCTTTGTTTTGAGTTCGGATGAAAATTTCTCAATTAACGATTTTTCGAGCAACTGCTTTTCAATTTCTTTGTTTTTTAAGTTGCTTGCCAGCTCATCACGTTCTTTTTCAATTTTCTGCACGGACTCTGTAACCATGAGTTTTTTTTCAAGTTCCGCATTTTCTATTTTGGATTTCATTTCAGCAATCTCAACCTCCTTCTTTGCTAGTTGTTCGGAAAGTTCGCGTTCATTCTTTGCCCTCAACTCAATGATCTCTTTGTCCTTTTTGACGATATCCTCTTGCAAGGCGCTTTTAATAGATGCTTCTGCTAATTTAATGGCGCTTTCCTTTTCTTTTTCAGCAAGGTTTAAACGGTTTTTCAATTCTTCATCAAATTGGTGATCGCGAACTTGCTTCAAAATATCGGCAAACCCAGATTCATCAACTTTAAAAACCTTTTTGCAATTTGGACAAATGATATCATTCATAGGGATAATGTTTGTTTGATTTAGAAATAGAATAGTGTTTTTAAATATAAGTTATTTTCGGGTGTTAAATTGCTGATTTTTTATTCAACTTTTTGGATAGCATGAACTCGATTTTTTTCGGAGGGATATCAGTAATTGTTCAACAAATAAGACCATCTTTAATATCCTAAAACATTAAACGAATGACATTTCACATTATAACTTTAAAATGCTGTATTGTTTGTCAAAGTGCCTTTTTTGCTGTTATAATATAGTTTAAAGTTTGTCTCTAAAGGATTACCACGGAAAAATGTGGATGTAAAGCACACGCGATAATTTGTAATTTTTTCTACCAAAAATTATCATAACAAGCATGACGATCAGTATCTCAAAGAACGTGGAAAGTTGCGGGAAAGAATAGTGTAAAATGAAAAAGGTGATGATTCCTTGCAGTACTGCAAATCCATAGCTTATATACATGGCACCTAAAAAGTATCCGGGTTCTCTGTCGAAATGATAATTGCATTTTTCACAGGCATCGTTCATGACTGGTAATTTTAAAATGCTCACATTTTGTTTGAAAACATATCCTTTGCTGCAATTCGGGCACTTTTCGTTAAAAACGTCGAGAATAAAATTCACCTTCTTGTTAGTTGTTTTCATGCTGCAATACTCTCCTTAATTAGAACATAGATGCTTTTAAGCAAAGTTAAGATTTCTTATTGTTGTGCTAGTTAATTTCTAATACCAAATCCCATAGCGAAGCGCTAGCAATTTAAAGTAAATCTAAATTGGAAGTGATAATAATTTCTTTGAATAGAGTCGGATTTATTGAAGATAGAGAAGAGTATTAATGTTTGTTAGCTATTCTAGAAATTTCATTTTTTTTTAATAGTGAAGTTTAGATGAAAGCAATGCTGTTGGAAGTAATACAATGAAAATTCAATTTTGTCAATTTCCCAGGTTAAAAATTTTTCTGGATCATTTATTTCAACCTCGGTATTTCTTGGTGGTCCGAATAATTCTATAAGATGACTTGATATGCGCTTAAACTCTTCTTCTGCAATGGTATCACCAATTGCAGAATATTCAATTTCAGTAAATCTTCTAAACCATCGTTGAAAACCAAAATTCCAAAAACAAGTGGTTAATTCTAGTTCCAATCCATTGAGAATAGTTTGTTTCCCCCAGTTGTATGCGGTTCTATCTCCTAAATTTTCTTTTGATCCATTGTATTTTTGGATAAGTGGGTTAATAAACACACCCCATTTCAAGAAATTACCTGATTCTTCGAATGTAATTCCATTCTTTAACATGTGATTTTTTTATTCTTTAAGTTGTCCAATTTTATTGAGCGTCTCGATCAGTTCATCTGGTTTGTTTGTTCCGACTAGTAATTTTATACTGTCAGTAAATTCAAGCTGTAAACCTTTGTCGCCCGAAACATTAAACGCCGTTCCTTTTCCAAATAATCCAAGTCGTAAGCCCCAACCACCATATTCTGTCAATGGTGAATATTGTCTAACGTATGATTTGCTTATGCTGTCCCAAGTAAAGTGTTTGAACTTTAAGTGAAAGGGAAAAAAGCGAATATAAATACCATCTTCTTTAATTATCGTATCAAGTCGAAAGATAAAAAATAACAAAGTTAGAAGTAAGAGTAATCCTGTTATGATTAAAAGTTCTGCATTCCCAGCCGGCTTGTCTCCAAATAGTTGCCCACCGATGACTTGCTTGAACACACCATAGATTAAAATTCCATTTAAACTTAAAAGCATTAACCAAATCCACCATTGTTTGAATTTCTGTCTTTCAGTAAATAAAATGTTGTTGCTTATCATTTTTTCTTCCAATTTGAATTAAGTGGACGAGAATGTCATACTAAATTCGCCAAAGTAGTACATTTTATTTTTTATTGATTTCGGTTTGTTGATGATGGCTAACTTACTTATACCCCTCACAAATATTCTCTTAGCACACAACCATCTGTTGAATATGCGTCACTGTGGAAATATAAATTTATATGATAAATATATCAAAATTCATAGCGAATACGATTTTAATTCATCGCTTAAAGTTCTTTTCATAAATCTCAATCCACTCGCTGGAAGACATTTGACTCACCAATTCTGCTAAAAGTTCAAATGAAATATGTTCTGCTTTTTTAAATCGGATACAGCTTTTTCCGACGTCTGGTTTGCGTTGCATCGTTTTCTCATAGGATTCGGTGTACCAATTGAGTAATTCTGGTTTGGCATAAACCCCCATGTGATAGAAAGCAAAAAAGTTCTTTTGTGCAGCAAGCGAAATAAAGGGGAGGGGTTGCTTCGGTGCACAATGATAGCCTGGCGGGTAAACTGAATAAGGAATCACATAGGTAATCATTCCGTACTGCATGGTTTCTTCGGTATCTTTCGAGATATGTGATTGGATTGTTTCTCTTAGCCGCGTCATTGTTTCTTGTTTTTCTATCGACAGTTCATTGATGTATTGATCTACAGTCGTGGCTTTGCTTTGCATGTGTTGAATTTTTTTAATGAAGTATGAGCTGTCCGCTTGAAGATATTTCCATGGGAACAATCTCTGTGGGGTGGCCTGAGGCATAAATGTTTCCTTCTCCTGTTATAGAGTAAACCAGTTTTTGAATGCAATTGATGCTGCAAGCACCTTTTGAAGCGTTTTCAATTCGCGCAATATTGCACACAAGTTCTGCAGCATCCACCTGCATCAAGGCGACATTCCATAATTTTAATTCGTTGGTGCTACCTGAAAGGGTGATTTTTCCTCCACAAGGAAAATTATTCCAGTAATAGAAAGAGTTACAATTGACTTTCAGTGTTGCTTCATTCAATTTACTTGTCATCACAAGGCCAATTTCATCCCCTGTTAATGTGTTGATAGATTGGATATTACACGTTTCATTGGCATTGATTCGACTCAGTCCATTGGTCGTAAGGAATATTTTGATCTTATTGTTTTTTGGATGCACCCAATTTCCTTTGTAGTTGTTCTTTAATGTCAAATGTCCATTGGTAATGTCAAATGCGATGTCCTTAACAATCTTATCAGCGCCTTCTATTTTTAGTTGATTGAAAGTGTCTTGCTTCAAGGTAACTTCAAATACACTGTTAAAGGTAACCGTATCGAATTCTAAAAGCTCATGTTGAATGGAAACCGTTTGCATGGATTTTTCACACGAAGCAATCACGAAAGCCCAAATAAATAGTGTTGTAAACAGCAGCGTTTTCATTTCTTATTTTAAAATATTAATCTCACTAGTAAATAAATCAGTTAACAAAAAACGGAAGATTTTAATATCAATGTATGATTGTTTTTCTTTTCAGGATTAAAATGGTGCCTTTTATTCAGAAAGAGCGAATCGAATTGAAATGCGGGCATCCGTAAGGAAGCTCTGAAAGAGATCGCCGAAACGGTCGCAATTTCAAGAGTGTAGCAAATTGAAGAATAAACAGCACCGAGTTTTAGCTTCGCTGCTACTACGTGGTCTTTTGCCTACTTTACTTTTGCGGAAAAGACCACGAAGTAGCAGCGTAGCTAAAAGTAGGATAGCATTACGAGAATGAAATTGTAACTGTTCCAAAGTAATATTTTATCGAAAAACTTTCATTTTAATAAATAATACCCAAACCCTATTTCAGGATAATCCAAAATATGCAAATGCGAGCGCATGGAAATATGCATTAAAAAATGATCGTTGAATTTCCACCTTAATATTGCTCGGTTGTACATGAAACTATTATTAACCCTGTCAAGTAATCCTAAATAGATTCCTTCTTGCAAGATAAAACTGAATCGATCGTACACAAGTTCTTGTGAGAAATGAAAGCCGGTTCTGAAATCATACATTGAACGATAATCGGATTTTCCAGGCGCACTCATTTCTGTTTCAGTGGCTGAATCATACGATAAATCAATTCCTCCACCAAGGTGGAACTTTCGTATCCAATGGTATTTGTATTCTGCTGAAATAGAAGAAGTGAAGTAAACGGTTGATTGCAACGCACGTGTATGTTTTCCGCCAGCTGCGTAGATAAAAGCAAATTCATTTTTTGTTTCGTGGGCGGCTATTTTGGTTGTTCGGAAATCACCAATTGGTTTTACGGCATATGTTATTCCAGCAAAGGCAGTAAATAAATTGACACCAAGATTGGGTTCTGCCATATTCGCATTTGAATAATGCGTAAAAGAAAGTCCGCTGTTAATAGCCAATCGTTTGGATAGCATCCATTTGGTTCCTAATTTAAAGTTGAAGTGCACGTTGATATGCGAGCCAACTGAAATGTTTTCGTAATTGGTTTCGAGATCAAACTTTTTAGTAGCATATCCTACGCCAAGTCCAAATTGATTGGTAAACAGAAATTTAGGTCGACGGATAAAAGCTGTTTGTACATATGGAAAAAGGCCATATTCGTGCCCAAAAACCTTGTCATTTCCAAGTGATGTATAGGAAATGGTGAGTCCAACTTCGGGGTATTTATACAATTGTTCCCAATAAGATTTACCCGTCGATGCTTTCGTTAAACTGAGTTCCAATCCATGCACCGGTTTGTTTACGAGGTAGTTAAAATGTTTGTATTCTGGAATTACAAAACCGTAGCTTGCATCTAAGCGAATAGCAAGATTTTTTCCGTTTACTTCTTGGCATGTTAGCTTTTGGCTCAATAAAAGCAATAAGAAGAGATAAAGAATATTGAAACGTTTAAACATGGTTTGTACTCCCAAATGTAGTGATTTCAATTAGTCGATTTTCATACCATATTTTGCCAATAAACCAAGCACATTGTCACGGTTGAATTTCGCTTTTTGAACTTTGTTGTTTTCAGGATCAAGCAGCACATTGGTTGCCATTCGAAAATCTGCTCCTACTAGGGTAGTCCTCGAGAATACTGTGTTTTTGAGATTAGCACCATGAAAGTTGGCTTGACTAAGATCACACTCCGTAAAATCAACTTCTTCAAGTGAGCAATTACTGAATGGGGTTGTTTTTAATTTTAATTGGAAAAATGAACTAAAATTTAATGTGCAAGAAGCAAATCTCACTGAAAAAAGAAATGAATTACAATCTTCAAAACGAAGACCGAGCATCTTACAATTTTCAAATGTTATGTCGCGAAAAGTGGTATTGGTCAATTGGCAATTGCTTAAATCGCATTCCTCAAAAGTGCATTCCGAAAATATAAAATGTGAAAGGCTTGTACCACTGAATTTACAGTTCCGAAAAGTACAATTTTCGTATTCTCCCATTTCCAGTCCGTCCAGAGAAAAGTCTTCGTTTTGGAAATCGTTGTCGCTTGTGTATTTTTTTTTCATAAGTAGTTAAACAAGTTCTTTCAACGCTGTTTTCGTCCCGATTCTTTGGGTGATATAATCTTTTCCCAACTTTGGACTTCTAGCCGGAGAATATTCTCTGCCATAAAAAATGATCTGCAAATGGAGTTTGTTCCAAAGTTCGATGGGGAATAGTTTTTTAGCATCTTTTTCTGTTTCAACGACATTTTTCCCGGAAGTAATTCCCCAGCGTGTGAGTAAACGATGAATGTGCGTGTCAACTGGAAATGCGGGAACACCAAAGGCCTGCGCCATCACTACCGATGCTGTTTTATGTCCAACACCCGGCAATTCTTCCAATAAGTGCATTTCATTCGGTACTTCACCATCATATTTTCTAATTAAAATGGCCGATAATTCATGAATGGCAGCTGATTTTTTTGGAGATAATCCACACGGTCTGATGATTTCACGAATTTCCTCGACTGTAAGAAGTACCATGTCAAAGGGCGTTTTAGCGCGACGAAAAAGGTGAGGGGTAATCTTGTTGACACGTTCGTCGGTGCATTGGGCAGAAAGTAGCACAGCGATCAACAATGTATAAGCGTCCTCATGATCAAGCGGAACAGGAGTTTCCGGATACAATCGCTCCAATTCTTCGATAATGTAAATGGCTTTTTCTTTTTTGGTCATAATTTCACATTTGGTTAACCCACTACTGGCCAAACATTCTTATTTTTGAGAATGTCTGCTAAAATTAAGGTCTTTCCGCAATACAGAAAACTATCGAACGAAAAGTCGTTCTATGAAATTTTGAGCGACAAAGAATTTATTGAAATTCAGTTGATTGGTTCTCGGTCTGTGGTTCACAAAGTTATTGCCAATCAATATCCTGAAATGCTGCGGATTATGGACATGTTGGCGGCTGAGGAGCCTTATGTATTTTCCAATCAAAACGAATTTAAATCCCATGCGAACGGAAATGATTAAGAGCCACAATCTGTTTTTTTTACTGGTCATGCTGCTAGTTTCAGCCTGCACCTTGAATTCCGAACAAGAACGCAGGTTGAACCAATCACTTTCGGATTATCTATTAGCGAAAAACGAATGCCGAATGGTGAATTTGGTGGCCTTTACATATCCCGAGCTTGTTGCATCAATAAGAGCTGAAGGAGATTCCTCTTTTATGGCCTATTTTAATTGTTCATCGGACTCAGTTTACCTCGATGATCCCACTATTTTGACCAGTGTCAAGAAAAGTAAGGAAATTCAGGTTTGCTATGAGCTGAGAGGTCGTAAAATGAACAATGTCGAATTCGGAACATTCAAAGAACAGTTGGTTGCTGTTTCTCACGACAATGGAAAGTCATGGTTTTTCTTGTCCAAAAAAGATTATATGGATAAATCGAGAATATCCAAACTAAAGAAATTGATTGAATAAAAAAAATCCAAATCATTATTTTTGAACATGTTAAAGAATATATTTTTTTTACTGATTTTCGTTCCAATGGCATGCTATTCACAAGGTTGGTTGCCAATGGGAGGTAGGTCTAATTCCATGGCCAATGCAACTGTTGCTTTAACGGATGCATGGTCTTATCACCACAATCCGGGGGCTTTAGCGGCTATAACGAGTACCACATTTGGTGTGAGTTATGAAAATAGATTTTTGCTGCGTGAATTGCAATCCCAAGGATTGACTTACGCCCAGCCACTGAAGAAAGGAGTGATTTCTGTTGGTGCACAGACTTATGGATTCACTGCCTACCGAACATATAGAGTGGGAGCGGGATACAGTATGAAACTGAGTGAAAAATTCATGGCCGGTGTGCAAATGAATTACCAAGGAATTCGCTTGTCTGAAAATTATGGATCAAAAAATACAGTCACTGCTGAAGCTGGAATTTTATTTCTGATTACAGACAACTGGAAAGTAGGAATGAGCGTGTTTAACATTGGTAGAGCGAAGTTGGCGGCATTTGCCGATGATCGTTTTACAACACTCATGCGCTTAGGAACCAGTTATAAAGTTTCGGAAAAAGTACTTGTGGTGGCCGAAGCAGAAAAAAATATTGACTATCCAATTCGTATTAAGGCGGGGTTGGATTACCAGCTTGTTAAGAATTTTTATTTCCGCGCTGGACTCGCCACTCAGCCAATTGAAGCAACATTTGGATTTGGCTACAAAATGAAAAGTCTGCAGTTAGATCTTGGGAGTGCTTATCACCAGCAATTGGGTTGGTCACCACATTTTTCATTAACATTTACGGGAAAATAAGAAGTGAACGTGCGAAAGATTGTCATAGCGTTATTGTTTCTCTGCTTAGGAATTTCGGCCTTTTCCCAAGAAAAGAGTGAAGTGGTGCAACAGCGTATCGAATTTATTGCGGAACAACTTGAAACAGAGGAAATTGATTTAACCAATGTCGTAGAGCAATTAAATTATTACTTCGATCATCCTCTTAATCTAAACGGCGCCACAGCAGATGAATTAGAGGAGTTGAATCTATTAAGTGATGTTCAAATCAGTGATTTATTGCTCCACATTAAGTTATTTGGGAAACTCATTACGATATATGAGCTTCAAAGTTTAGAGTATTGGGATTTACAAACAATTCAGCTGGTTCAGCCTTTTGTGAAAGTAGATGACAAACTTGAAAGTCTTCATATTTCGTTAAAGGAAGCTGTCAAGCAAGGAAATTATGAACTTTACATGCGCTATCAGACTACTCCTGAAGAAAAAACTGGTTATCAGCAGGTACCTGATTCTGTGTTGCAAGCGAGTAACAAGTACTATTACGGAAATCCAGATCGCTACTATTCTCGATTTAGATACAGTTACCGGACAAATTTGAGCATTGGTGTGACTGGTGAAAAGGATGCTGGCGAACAGTTCTTTCGAGGTGCTCAAAAAGATGGATTTGATTTTTATTCAGCGCATGCATTTTTCAAAGGAGGTAAGTATTTAAAAGCATTAGCTGTTGGTGATTATCAAGTTCAAATTGGCCAGGGATTGAATCTATGGTCAGGTTATGCTTTTGGCAAAACGGCTGATGTAACCAACATAAAGAGATCAGCGAACCCGATTCGTCCCTATACATCTGTTGATGAATCGCGTTTTATGCGCGGAGCGGCGATTGATTTAGGGTTTGGACCTTTCTCACTTTTAGCATTTGCATCCATGAAAAAAGTCGATGCGTCGGTTTTGGCTGATTCACTGTATGATGACCTAGAATTTGTTTCAAGCATCAACCTGTCTGGCTTGCACCGTACCAATTCTGAAATTCAAAAGAAGGATGCCTTAACTGAAAAAATGGCCGGTGCCAATTTTCGTTACAGGAACAGGAATTTTCAGTTGGGAATTGCAGGCGTTTATCAGGGGTATGATAAAGATTTTAATAAATCCATTCAGCCATATAATCAATTCGATTTTAGAGGTAAGGAAATGGTTTCATTGAGTGGAGATTATTCCTATGTTATCCGGAATTTCAACTTTTTTGGAGAAGCTTCCCGATCTTCATACTCAGGAAACTGGGCCAATGTTCACGGTGTGTTATTTTCACTGGATTCGAGGGCTTCATTCAGTTTGCTTTACAGAAATTATCAGAAAGGCTACCAAACTTTTTACAACAATGGTTTTTCAGAAGGATCGAATACACAAAATGAAAATGGGATTTATGCCGGATTTAAATTAAAACTTTCATCGGCTTGGACACTTAATACCTATGCCGATTTTTTTGCATTTCCTTGGATGAAATACCAAGTGGATGCGCCGACAGCTGGTCATGAATTGTTGATTCAGCCGTCCTATAAACCCAATAAGCAACTTGAGATTTATGCCCGTTTCAGACAGCAATTGCGGCAGAAAAATTCGCGTGACTCAGATGGCACTGTAACACCAATCGAAGATGTGTTGCAACGGAATTACCGATTGAACTTGAGTTATGCTGTCAGTGAGTTTTTTACGGTAAAATCGCGCATAGAATACGTCACAATTAATCGCCCGAGCAATGCTCCTGAAGATGGATTGATTATCACACAAGACGTGCTATTTAAACCTAAGAATCTTCCATTCGACTTGTCGTTGCGTTATGCGCTATTTGATACGGACAGTTACGATACGCGTATATATACATATGAGAACAATGCCTTGTATGTTTTCGCTGTTCCTGCATATTTTTACCAAGGAAGTCGTGGATATATGCTTATTCGTTATACCTTCCTCAAACGTTTTGATTTATGGGTTCGTTATGGAACTTTTATATACAACAATCGCAAAACAATTGGATCAGGAGCCGAGGAAATTCAAGGATCTAAAAAGTCAGATGTTACAGTTCAACTGAGGATAAAGTTATAGACTTTAGAGACTAAAACTCAATATCAAGATTGAACGTGTTTTTTAATGTATGGAGATTCGGATTCTTTCTTGCCAGTGCAGCAAATTTATCTTTCCCAGTTAAAAATTTTACTTCGTCTTCTGGGTGATCGTTGAGGCGTAAGGTGATGTCTACCAAATAATTTTTCAGTTCTTTTCTTAAAAAATTGATCAGGTCTTGCAAATGCTGATTGATGTATTCAATTTGGATTTGATTGTCCACTTCCATCACATAAATATGCTCTTCATGAGGAATTGGATCTCTTTTGATCATGGCATTGTAGAGCGTTTCCAATCCCTTTTCTTTTGATGAAAATGCAAAACGTCGCCATAACATCTTTACCTGATCGAAGCTATATGATTCTTTCGGTAAATTTTCATTTAAGATGTGAATTGCAGCCTCTTCTTCTTTTTTCTCCATCAGTTTTTTGATGGAAACATTGTTGGTATTCAATTGACCTGTTGGCACGGCTGCAACTTTCGGTTCAGGCGGCGTAATTGTAATGGATTGATGAACAGGAGGTGCGATGTTTTTCGGAGAAGGATTCACCTTCTCTCTTAGATTTTGAGTTGGAAACGGAATAATGTTAACGGGGTCCGTCAGCCATTTTTTTTTTCTTGCTCCTGTTTAAGAGAACAAAGTTGCATCAATGCCATTTCGACGAGTAGTCGTTGGTTTTTAGCGGATTTGTACTCGACATCTGCTTTACTTAACACTGCCAATGATCGCAGCAAGGTGTGACCATCTATTTGTTTTGCTTGCTCGATGAACTGTTGTTCAACTGATTCACCCACTTCCAGCAACGAGGCAGTGCGAACATCTTTACAAACGAGTAAGTTTCTAAAATGATCAGCAAGTCCAACAAGGAAATTATGTGGATCAAATCCTTTTTCAATGATATCATTCAGCAATAAAAGGGAAGACGGAATGTCTTCTTTCTGTGCACATTCTACAATGCGGAAATAATAATCATAGTCAAGAATGTTCAAGTTTTCAATGACATTCTTGTATGTCAAATTGCTTCCTGTAAAAGTTACGATTTGATCAAAAATAGATAAAGCATCACGCAAGGCGCCATCTGATTTTTGAGCGATCAAATGCAATGCTTCAGGATCAGCAGTAATGGCTTCTTTTGTTGCAATTGTGCCAAGATGGTCAGCAATGTCTTTTACCTTGATTCTGCTGAAATCAAAAATTTGACAGCGAGAAAGTATAGTTGGTATGATTTTATGCTTTTCTGTTGTTGCCAGAATAAAAATGGCATGCTTGGGTGGTTCCTCTAGCGTCTTTAAAAATGCATTGAACGCTGCAGTTGAGAGCATGTGAACCTCGTCAATGATATATACTTTGAAATTTCCAAGCTGAGGAGCAATGCGAACTTGATCAATTAAACTTCTTATGTCATCCACCGAGTTATTTGATGCAGCATCCAACTCATAGACATTCAATGAATTTCCAGTGTTAAAAGAAATACAAGAGTCGCAAGTATCGCAAGCCTCTATCGTTTCACTTCTGTTAAAGCAATTGATTGTTTTTGCTAGAATTCGTGCGGTAGTCGTTTTTCCAACCCCTCTCGAACCACAAAAAAGAAAGGCCTGCGCTAAATGATCTGTCTTGATCGCGTTCTTTAGCGTATTGGTAATAGACTTCTGTCCGACAACTGTGTCGAAGGTTTGTGGTCTATATTTGCGGGCTGAAACAACGAAATCGCTCATCGTGAACAAATTTAATTCTTTGCTTTCAGTAATGGAAGCATTGTTAAAAACTTCATGATTAAAAAATCAAAAGAGGGAGGATGGAAGGATTTGAAAAGTTCAAAGGTTAAAGAAGTTCAAAAGTTCAGGTCTCGATACATCAGACGCGGCTGACACTCGACCTGCTATCAAGATTGGATAGCTGACCGCTTGTCAGCCGGGATTGGAGTGGCTGCTTAAGCGTTTGTACCGAGGGCAAGCTGGACAATGTTCAATGCGTTCAAAGGCTCAAACAATTTTATTCTTAAAGACAATTAAAAATACCACAAGGGCACAAGTTTAAATTTAATTTACTAGCTTTTTTAAGGCACAAAATCAGAAAAAGCCAATGGCTTTTGGGTTCAGGCAAGAAAGATTTTGATATATGAAAAGATCTCTTCGTGACTTTGGAAGAGTATTTATTTTAATTAGTCTCGTACCTTTGTGTTGAAAGAAGTTCAAAGGCTCAAAAATCATTTGATAGCATAAAACAAAAAAAAAGCCCCATCGCTGGAGCTTTTCACTATTGTTTCGTTAGAAATTAATCCACTATCTCAATTGAGTCAATCGAATCACCCTGACGGATATCATCAACTACATCCACTCCTTCAATTACTTTACCAAAGCATGTGTGATTTCTATCTAAGTGAGCCGTATTGTTGCGTGAGTGACAAACGAAAAACTGAGATCCACCTGTGTTTCTTCCTGCATGTGCCATAGAAAGTACGCCGCGGTCATGGTGTTGGTTTCCACCTTCTAATTCGCAATCAATGCTGTATCCTGGACCACCTGTTCCTGCTATGCCACTTGCACCATCGCGACTGTTCGGACATCCACCTTGAATGACAAAATCTGGCAATACGCGGTGCCATTTTAAACCGTTGTAGTATCCTTCTTTTGCAAGCTTTGCAAAGTTGGCCACGGTATTTGGCGCATCTTCAGTGTAAAGTGTTACACGCATGCTGCCTTTGTTTGTATTAATGATTGCTTCCATTGAATTAATTTTTTTGCAAATATAATAGCTGAACTACCATTTTATACCAAAATGTAGCGTGTATTTATAAGCCCTTTTGACTTATTAAGCTTTAGCTAACGAAACGTTCATTAAATTTGTATAATGCAAAAGTTTACGTTCAATCGTCAATTGACAAGCCTCTTCACGGAGCAGCAAAATTTACTTGCTTGTGAGCAAGATCAACTTTTGCAATTTATAGGTCATACTTTTTCCAAAGTAAATTTTGAAAAACAAATTGCCGAAAAATCAAAGAATTATTCAGCAGAATTAAGATCAAATCTTGTCCACGAATTGGATAAAGCCTATGGAATCCATGCTTCTTCTGAGGTTAGGAACAATATCGACTTACTCAAGAAAGATGGCACTTATACAATCACAACGGGACATCAACTGAACATCTTTACCGGTCCAATCTATTTTGTTTACAAAATCTTACATGTTATCCGACTTACGGAAGAACTCAAAAAAGAATACCCTGAAAATCATTTTGTTCCTGTTTTCTGGATGGCTTCCGAAGATCATGATTTAGATGAAATTCGCTCAGTAAACGTTTTTGGAAAGGAATTGACGTGGCAAACCGTTCAAGAAGGTCCTGTTGGTAGAATGGATTGCACAGATTTATCTGTCCTGAAAGAAGAATTGAATTCCTTCTTCAGCAATCACCCAGATTCAGAAGTGACAGATTTACTCAATAAGTATTCTGGAAAAAATTTAGCTGAGGCGACTTTCAATCTGGTGAATGCCCTTTTTGCTTCCTATGGATTATTGATTTTGGATGGCGATAATCCAACTTTTAAAAAATCCTTTTTGCCCTACATGGAGAGGGAATTGTTAGAGGAGTTTTCGCACAATGAAGTACAGAAAACAAACGAAAGAATTGTAAAAGAAGGCTTTAAAACGCAAGTAAATCCAAGAGATATCAATTTGTTCTATTTGTCTGAACAATTACGAAGCCGTATTCTCAAAAACGAAAATGGGTATTTCATACAAGGATTAGGAAATTTAAGTTCGGAGAAGCTTTCCCAATTACTACATGATCAACCTGAATCGTTTTCGCCCAATGTTATTCTCAGGCCTTTGTACCAAGAAGTAATTTTACCCAATTTATGCTATGTTGGAGGCGTTGGTGAATTGACCTATTGGATGCAATTGAAAGGGGTGTTTGAGCATGCAGGAATTACTTATCCAATGATTCAAGCCCGCACGTCCATGCTTTGGATAGATGCTGTAACGGCTAAAAAAATGGAAAAAAACAGATTGCTGCTCGAAGATTTATTTGAAGATGTGGAGCAACTTAAAAAACGTTTCTTAAGTGAAATTGCAGGTGATGAAATAAATTTTGACGAATTGAACCATCACCTTGATCAATTGAAAGTCTCCCTAAATTCAAAGATAACCCAAGTTGATGCGGGCCTTCAAAAATTTGCAGAGGCCGAGTTGGTACGTTTGGATAAGCAAATTGAGGCTGTGAAGGAGAAACTCACCCAATCCGTAAAGCAACAACATGAAACTGTGATTCGATCCATTTACCAAATTTCTGAAAAGCTTTTTCCGGGTGGCGGTTTGCAAGAAAGAGTCTTGAATTTGTTTACAATGTGCCCTGATGGAAAGGTGTTTGATAGAATCACACAGCTTTATAAATCAACCGATCCATTTGATCCTGATTTCGTAATTATTCAGGACTAGGAAATAATTCATTTTCATTTTCGTTTGTAGTACTACTTTTGTTGCATGCGCGTAGCCCTAATAGCTTTTATTTTTCTTTCGTTCCATGCTGCTTCTCAGCAGGTGAAAGTAATTGGGCGTGTTACCGATAAGCGCAGTAAAGTGCTCGATAATGTAGTGGTGCGTGATGCGAACGATACGTCGCGATTCGTTCTTACTAATACTTTGGGAGTGTATGAATTTTACGCAAATCCCGGCGATACTTTGAATCTAATTTTTGAATTGAATGATTTAAAGGAACGATACAACTTGATTCTCGAAAATAAGACAGTTCAACGAATTCAAGATGTGAAATTTAATTTCATTCTTGAGCGTGAAGTGGTCGTCGATGCGAAACGAACGGATCCATTCGAAATTCCTAAATTACCGAAATACGACGTCCAGAAAATCCCAATGGGAAGCGTTGAAAGATCCTTGGTTTACACAACTGCCGCAGTATCAAACAATGAATTGACCAGTAATTACAATGTAAGAGGGGGGAGCTATGATGAAAATCTAGTATATGTGAATGGGTTCAATATTTACCGTCCTTTTTTAACGAGAAGTGGACAACAGGAAGGAATGAGTTTTATAAATTCTGCACTTGTTTCCTCCATTCGATTTTCAGCAGGTGGTTTTGATGCTCAATATGGCGATCGTTTAAGCTCAGTGCTAGACATTGAATACAAAACACCAAATTCCTTAAGAGGATCCGGAATGGCTTCCTTATTAGGTGTTGAATCACATTTGGAACATGCACCTTCGAATCGTTTAAATTTTCTTGTAGGTGCGAGGTACAGAGCGAATGGTTATCTATTGAATTCTTTACCTGCAAAAGGAGCTTACAATCCAGTTTTTTGGGACGCTCAGTTTTTGACAAATTATGCTGTTACAGAAAATATTACTTGGTCTGTTATCGGTCATTTTTCAAGTAACGATTACCGCTTTGCACCTCAAACACAAAAAACAGATTTCGGAACGGCAAATGAAGCCTATTCCTTCATGATTTACTTTGATGGACAGGAACGCTCTCGCTTTCAAACAATGATGGGCGGTACTTCCTTGAAGTGGAAAGTCAACAAGAAATTAGATTTGGATTTTTATTCAACGGTTTTCAATACGGATGAGAGAGAGTACTATGACATTCAAGGTCAGTATTACATCAATGAATTAGAGACCGATCCATCAAAAGAAGAGTATGGAGATTCAATAGCTGTTTTGGGTGTAGGCACATTTTTGAATCACGCGAGAAATCGATTGAATGCAACCATTTTCAATGTATACCACAACGGAAAATACCTGATTAAAAATAAATACATTGACGATGATAGAACCAAATTTCGCAATCAAACATTTCAATGGGGTGCAAATTTGCAGCACGATCAGTTTTATGATGTGCTGAGTGAATGGAAAATGATTGATTCTGCCGGATACAGTCAGCCGCAAGCTTCACCGAATCAAGTCGAGTTGTACGAAACAATTAAAGGCAAGCTTGACTTGGCAGCATTGCGCTACACCGGATTTATTCAATTAAATTCTTCTTGGTCAAACACGAAAAGAAATTATGTCGCAACAGTCGAAAGAAAGAAAGGATTTATTTTCCGTAAAACCATTGAAACCGTTTCTGACACCATCAGAGAATCAAATGCGAGATGGGCGTTAAGTTTGGGTGCGAGGACAGGATACACAACGGCAAATAATGAGTTCTACATTACACCAAGAGCTTCTGTTTCCTATTTTCCTAGAATATACATGTTCAACAATGGGAAGCTGAAAAGGAGAGATTTGAAATTGCGTCTGGCGTCAGGATTGTATTATCAGCCCCCGTTTTACAGGGAATTCAGAACATTTGATGGTAATTTGAATCTCAATGTAAAATCTCAAAAATCTTTCCATGCTATTACCGGTGCTGATGTTTTCTTTAATATGTGGGATCGGGAAGTACCTTTCAAATTCACAGCTGAAGCTTATTTCAAATACCTATGGGATGTGAATCCGTATGAAATTGACAATGTTCGGACGCGTTATTATGCTGATAACAATGCGATTGCATATGCCTATGGTTTAGACTTAAATGTGCATGGACAATTCGTGGAAGGAATTGAATCGTTCTTTAAGATGGGAATTCTTTCAACGAAAGAGAATTTGAACAATGATTCGTACAAGGAGTATTACAATGCTGCTGGCGAAAAAATAATATTCGGATTCAGTGAAGATCAGGTTGTTGTAGACAGTGCGACAATCTTTCCAGGTTACATTCCTCGTCCAACGGATCAATTACTAAATTTTGGAGCACTTGTTCAAGATCAGATGCCTGGATACGAGAGTTTTAGTGTTCAAATGGGCTTGCAATTTGGTTCTCGATTACCCTATGGACCGCCAGATCGGTCGCGTTTCAAAGATACTTTGCGCATGAAATCGTATTTTCGGGTAGATATAGGTATGTCTTATGATTTTATGTATAAAAAGCGTGAAGTACAAAACTTTTGGACCAAGAATTTTACTGATGCAATCGTATCCTTTGAAGTGTTTAATTTGTTAGGAATCAATAATGTACTCTCAAAGCAATGGGTGCAAGATGTGGAAGGAAAATATTATTCAATACCTAACTTTCTCACGCAGCGAAGATTCAATCTTAAACTTATTTTGAGATTTTAATTCTGTTACTTTTTGATAATGCCTTAGTTCTTAAGGCATGAGAATGAAAAATATACTTTCGGTAATTTTATTCCTGATAGGAGTGAATGCCTCAGCGCAGATGAATATTCGTGAATATATTCGTTTTAAAGACACTGTAAAAGTTGAAAAGTTCAAAATTGATGCACAGGGATTCTCGTATTTGAAATTGAAAATGAATCCTGGGGATCATGAAATCTTGAATCTTGATGAATTAAAAAAACTTACCTCCCAGACGGTTGTTGGAGTTGATCTTGTTTATTCAGATTATCCTCACAATGCTGATTTTACTGTATTGAATCGTCTGCGCATTCTTGAGTTATTGCAGTTCTTGCCTTCTGCTTTCAACAGCCAAATTGTGCAATGGCAATTGATCAAGCAAACAGGGGTGAAGAACGCATCAGCAATGTCAAATTACTTTCACGGATTTGTAATCTACTATCGACCAATGCCAAGTTATAAAGAGGAAAACGATTACATCATGAGTATTGTAGATGGAAAAACACCACCATCTGACTCTACATTGTTAAAGGTGCTTAAGCGCAACCCAAATTGGAAAAATATGACAGTTGTATGCGATGTTACGGGAAGTATGTCGCCGTATACAAGTCAACTGCTTTTATGGATCAAAGGCAATCAAAAATTGAATACGTTCAAACAGATTGTTTTTTTTAACGATGACGATGAAAGAAGTACTGACCAATTGAAAAAAGAGGATCCATCTGGCATGTGGACGATTGAAACAACGAATTCAAATAAAGTTATTGATTTGGCATTCAGAGCAATGACCGAAGGGGATCATATTGAAAATGACCTTGAGGCTATTTGTTATGCCATTAAAAAGTATCCTGGAAATAAAGAAAACATTGTTCTTATTGCGGATAATTGGGAAAACCCTTGCGACATGCAATTACTAGAATTTCTTAAGAAGGAAAAAGTACCAGTCAAAATAATAGTTTGTGGAGTTGAAGACCGACTTAACACCTCTTACCTCGAGTTGGCTCATGCAACAGGTGGATCCATCCATACAATGGAAGAAGATTTGAAAGATCTTGCTAAGATTGGTGAAGGAAAGCGATTCAAAATAGGAAAAATGAAATTCTACATGGCCGGTGGAAAATTTATTCAGGAATAATCTCTAATTGATCGAAACCTCAATAAGCTCTTTGACAGGTATGAAATTCATTTCCAATCGAAGCAAAGAATTGATGTCCTTTCCTAGTTCATGCATGTCTTCGTCGTCATCCTCGTAAAACCAATTAATTTGAATGTCTGTTTTTTTTGAACCCATGAATTCCATTAATTTCAGGAATACAAATAACTTTTTGGTGTTCAATGTATTAAGGTATTCGAAGTTGAGGTTGATTGTCGTTTTTTCATTTGTATTTTCTAAGTAATCTGTCGTCCAGCTGAAAACAGTCGACCAAAATTCATTTGGATTGTAATCGATAGCTCTGCCTGTAATTGTAATTTGCCCTTTATGGCTATTCATTTCTAAGTAAGGACTTGATGCTGTTGCTGTTTTAATAAGAGTTTCCATATCTATATTTGTTTGATACAAAAGTGCATCATCTCTAAAGCATAAATAGGTTGCTATTTGTTTTCAAATTGAAAAAAGGGTTTAATCAGTTAGTTTTTAGTCCGTATTTATACTGAGAGGTATAGGGTAATAGACTACATGTTATTAATTTCCCCATCATTTTGTAAGTTTTAATTCTTAATGAATTGTCCCAAACTATTTTTGTTTATTGCATTTAAATTCATATCAATTTTTTAATTAAGTACTTGATAGAGTGTGATTAATAAATTTAAGCAATGAAATATTCTACTGTCCGAAAAACGTGAGTATTTCGTTAATCTGTCGCTGTGTGGGGCATTTTTTATATTTTTATGTTTCTTTAAAAAATGGACTTTTAGAATTATGGAAAAAGTTGAACCTTACAAGCCTGTAAACAAGGTGAGAATCGTGACGGCAGCGTCTCTTTTTGATGGACACGATGCAGCGATTAATATCATGAGAAGGATCATTCAGTCAACTGGATGTGAAGTAATTCATCTTGGTCATGACAGGTCTGTTGAAGAGGTTGTGAATTGTGCCATTCAAGAAGATGCCCAGGCAATCGCAATGACATCCTATCAGGGTGGACATATGGAATATTTCAAATACATGTTCGACCTTTTAAAAGAAAAAGGTGCTCCACATATAAAGATTTTTGGAGGAGGTGGGGGTACAATTCTTCCTTCAGAAATTGAGGAATTACAAGCTTATGGTATCACACGAATCTATCATCCAGATGATGGGCGTTCAATGGGCTTGCAAGGAATGATCAATGATTTGATTCAGAAATGCGATTTTCCTGTGGGAATAAATTTAAATGGTGAAGTAAACCATTTAAAGGAGAAAAATGCTCCTTCCATCGCTAGAGTAATCAGTGCTGCTGAGAATTTCCCAGAGGCTTCTGGCCCAATTTTAAAGAAAGTTGAGGAAATGGCAAAGGCCGTTTCTATACCTGTATTGGGTATCACAGGGACGGGTGGTGCTGGGAAATCTTCATTGGTGGATGAACTTGTGCGGCGTTTTTTAATTGACTTTCAAGATAAACGAATTGCCGTTGTTTCAGTTGACCCTTCAAAAAGAAAGACGGGTGGAGCTTTGCTTGGAGATAGAATACGCATGAATTCAATTAAAAGTGACCGAGTATACATGCGATCATTGGCAACTCGTCAATCGAATTTAGCCTTATCTCGTCACGTTGCTGAAGCGATTAATGTCCTTAAAGCTGCAGAATACGATCTAATTATTCTGGAAACATCTGGTATTGGTCAGTCCGATACGGAAATTTTAGATCATTCTGATGTCTCATTGTACGTAATGACACCTGAATACGGTGCAGCTACTCAACTTGAGAAAATAGACATGCTCGATTTCGCAGATGTTATCGCGCTCAATAAGTTTGATAAAAGAGGTGCGCTCGATGCTTTGAGAGATGTTCGCAAGCAATACCAACGAAATCATAATTTATGGGAATCAGAAGTCGATTCGATGCCTGTATACGGAACAATAGCTTCGCAATTCAATGATCCAGGGATGAATTCCCTTTACAAAGTGATTATGGATAAAATCGTGGAGCGAACGAATGCTCCTTTGAAGTCAACATTTCAAATTACAAAAGAAATGTCAGAAAAGATTTTCGTGATTCCGCCGGATCGTACGAGGTATCTATCTGAAATTTCAGAAAACAATCGCTCCTACGATAAATGGGTGAATGACCAAGTAATCGTCGCGGAGAAATTACATGGATTACATTCATCCATTGAAACATTGAAGCAATCTAGTATTGATGACAAAGATCGATTGATAAAAGGTTTGCAAGAAGCATTTGAACAAGAAAAGCTCAATTTCGATCCAAAAAATTGGGATGTTTTACAAAAATGGGAAGAAAAGAAAGCGCTTTATAAAAATCCTGAATTCCAATTTAAGGTAAGGGATAAAGTGCTTTCATTGGCCACGCATACCGAGTCCTTATCACATTTGCAAATTCCAAAAGTAGCTACACCAAAATACACTGGATGGGGCGATATTCTCCGTTGGTCACTGCAAGAAAATGTGCCAGGCGAATTCCCATACACTTCAGGACTTTTTCCTTTCAAACGAGAAGGAGAGGACCCGACGCGCATGTTCGCAGGTGAGGGTGGGCCGGAAAGAACAAACAAAAGATTCCATTACGTTTCACTCGGAATGCCGGCAAAAAGGCTTTCCACGGCTTTTGATTCGGTAACATTGTACGGAAATGATCCGGATTTGCGACCAGATATTTATGGCAAAATTGGTAATTCTGGTGTGTCAATCTGTTGCTTAGATGATGCGAAAAAGTTGTATTCTGGGTTCGATTTAAGTCACCCAATGACTTCTGTCTCCATGACTATTAATGGTCCTGCACCAATGTTATTGGGTTTTTTCATGAATGCAGCTATTGATCAGAATTGTGAAAAGCACATTAAAGCCAATGGATTAGAAAAGGAAGTAGAGGAAAAAATTGCAGCTATTTACAAAGAAAAAGGAACCGAACGACCAAAATATCAGGGAGAATTACCAGAAGGGAATGATGGCTTGGGCTTGATGTTGTTGGGAGTTACAGGAGACCAGGTTTTACCATCAGACGTTTATGCTAAAATAAAAGCTGAAACGTTGACACAAGTAAGAGGAACTGTACAAGCAGATATTCTGAAAGAAGATCAAGCTCAGAATACATGCATTTTCTCGACTGAATTTGCACTTCGTTTAATGGGTGATGTTCAGCAATACTTCATTAACAATGGCGTGCGTAATTTCTATTCAGTTTCCATTTCAGGTTACCATATCGCTGAAGCTGGAGCAAATCCAATTACACAATTGGCATTTACACTGGCAAATGGATTTACATATGTAGAATATTACATGAGTAGAGGAATGGATATTAATGACTTTGGTCCAAATCTTTCCTTCTTTTTCTCGAATGGTATCGATCCTGAATATGCTGTGATTGGCCGTGTTGCTCGACGCATTTGGGCAAAAGCTTTGGCCAAGAAATACGGTGCGAATGCACGTGCTCAAATGCTGAAATACCACATTCAAACTTCAGGTCGATCTTTGCACGCGCAAGAAATCGATTTTAACGATATCCGAACCACACTTCAGGCTCTTTATGCGATTTATGACAATTGTAATTCATTGCATACGAATGCGTATGATGAGGCAATAACTACCCCGACTGAGGAGTCTGTGCGTCGTGCTATGGCAATTCAGTTGATCATTAACCGCGAACTTGGCTTGGCGAAAAATGAAAATCCTTTGCAAGGTTCATTCATTATCGAAGAATTGACAGATTTGGTTGAAGAGGCCGTTTTGACTGAATTTGATAGAATCACTGAAAGAGGTGGGGTGCTTGGTGCGATGGAGACAATGTATCAGCGATCTAAAATTCAAGAGGAATCGCTGTATTATGAGACCTTGAAACACACAGGTGAATTCCCAATTATTGGTGTCAATACTTTCTTGAGCTCTAAAGGTTCTCCAACTGTTTTACCGAAAGAAGTAATTCGAGCAACGGAAGAAGAAAAACAATACCAGATTAAAATGTTGTCGAATTTACATAGTGCCAATTCAGCAAACGCTGAAAATGCAATTCGTAAAGTACAGGAAGCCGCGATTCAAAACGAGAACATGTTTGAACAATTGATGGAAACATGTAAATTTTCTTCATTGGGACAGATTACGAATGCGCTCTTTGAGGTTGGTGGACAGTACCGTCGCAATATGTAATGGAAAAAAATCAAGATTCTTCGGCAAAAAAAGCTGAAAGGAAGTATTTGGGATACATAATCTTTGGGATCTTTTTATTGCTCTTCACGATTCTAATGGTCCTTGTAGAAATCAAAAATGGTCGTTTTTGGACGAATGATCTGAAGGTTTACTATGATGCTTCTTCAGATTATTTTAGAGGCAACAATCCATATTTGAAACCCTACGGATTATCAAGTGGTTTTTTCAAATATCCACCACCCACACTTTATTTTTTTTGGATATATACTAAATTGAATTATTTCACTGTTCAGATAATTCATATTGCATTATCATTTTCAGCATTTTTAATTTCGCTTCTGTTCTTGCATAAATTACTCAGTCCTATTAAAAAGGACAAACTGAAAGAATATTCAGGTATTCTTTGGCTTGCCTTTGTATTTGTTGCAATTCATCTTGTGCGAGAATTTCATTTAGGGAATATCAACCTATTGCTACTTTTCCTTTTTATAAATGGATTGTTTTGGCTAGAAAGAAATGATAAATGGACAGCCCTGAGTTGGTCTTTACTGGTGCTTTTAAAACCATTTTTGATCATTGTCTTTTTACCATTACTCATTTATAAAAAGTGGAAACTTATTCTTCTACTCATAAGTGCAACAGGCTTTTTTATGCTACTTCCTCTTATAGTAATTGAATGGACGAGTTATTTGGAATTATGGCAGTTTTGGTTAATTGCAATTTTGAAGCACGGCGAATATCAGGTAACATTTGATTCCTTAAGCGCACTAACGAATCACTATTTTAGGATAAAATCGGAGTGGGGACCATCCTTATTGTTTGGGTTAATATTTTTCTTTGTAATGTATTGGACAATCTATAAAAACTTTACATTTTCGATTATTGATTGGATGTGTTTTTTTCTAGCTTTTTCGCCTTCTTTTTTCAAAACAGATACACAGCATTTTATTTTGAGTTTACCATTGATTCTCCTGCTTTTAAAGGAATTAATAAATCAGACAAGTTGGTTAAGATGGAGTATCTTTGTGTTATTAATGGCAGGCTTTTCGCTGAATTCAAATGATTTACTTGGTAAAAACCTTGGGAAATGGGTAACAGAATCAGGGTTGCTCGGATTAAGTAATTTAGGATTAATGGTGTTTTTTATTTTTCAAAAAATTTCCATTAAGAAAATCTAAAGCCTTCAATAAACTGAAAAAGTGAAAATAGTTACTATTTGTTTATCAGTACTATGGGTGTGTTTTTCTGCCCAAATTATGTCAGTAAAAGCACAAGAAAGTTGTCCAATTCTACCGACACCAAACGTCTTTAAGTCAATAGATGGTTCCTTTCGATTCTCCAACCAACTTGCTATCAATGATCAAGCTATTCCAGAGCCAATCCGTGAATTTTTAATCCGAAAGTTCACTCGTGAAATGAATACGCGTGTTGTGTTTACACCTGTTGCAAAAGAACTTCAATTTAAAAAGGTTTTCAATACCCCAAGGGATTACTATTCAATCAATATCAATGACGGAATTATTATTCAGTATAGTTCAGAAGAAAGTTGTTTTTACGCGTTAACATCGCTCTTTCAACTTATGAATGAAGAAAGTGGAACGTATTTTTTTCCAAAATGTTTTGTTCAGGATTTCCCACGATTCCAATGGCGAGGCTTGCATTTGGACGTGAGTAGACACTTTTTCACAGTTGATGAAGTAAAGCGATACATTGATTTAATGTCGTATTATAAATTCAATGTGTTTCATTGGCACTTAACGGATGATCAGGGATGGCGTATTGAAATTAAGAAATATCCAAAACTTACTGAAATCGGAGCTTGGAGGGACAGTACTGTGAATGCTCATTACACAACTGTTCCCAGAACATACACCAAAAAAAGATATGGAGGCTTTTATACCCAGGAGGAGATAAAAGATGTTGTGCAATATGCTGCAGCCAAGTACATTACAATTGTTCCTGAAATAGAAATGCCCGGTCACAGCAGGGCGCTTCTTGCTGCGTATCCAAATCTTTCTTGCACTGGTGAACAGTTAGAAGTACCTGGACTTTGGGGTGTATTTGATGATATTTTGTGCACACATGAATCGTCAATTGATTTTATGAAAGATGTCTTGGATGAAGTGCTGCAATTGTTTCCGTCGACATATATCCATATTGGTGGAGATGAAGCTCCCAAAACAAGATGGAAAAAATGTAAAAAATGCCAAGCTGTAATCCGCGAGAATGGCTTGAAGGACGAACATGAATTGCAGAGTTGGTTTATCGGGAGAATTTACGATTATCTGACTTCAAAAGGTCGCTCATTAATTGGATGGGATGAGATTCTGGAAGGCGGTTTATCTACAAATGCGGCTGTTATGTCTTGGCGAGGAACAGAAGGAGGAATAGAAGCGGCAAAAATGCATCACAATGTGGTCATGTCACCTGGTTCCCACTGTTATTTTGATCATTATCAGAGTAAAAGTCCAAACGAACCTTTGGCAATCGGTGGATATACTTCACTTCAAAAAGTGTATGAATTTAATCCAATACCCGACGGATTGAGTCAAGAGGAAGCTGGATATATACTTGGCGCACAGGCGAACCTTTGGACAGAGTACATTCCTGATATGAAGAAACTTGAATATATGTCATATCCAAGAGCATTGGCACTTGCTCAAGTCTTGTGGTGCAACAATAAACCTGATTTTGAAGCCTTCAAACGAACTTTTATTGATTACCACATGCAATTCTTGGAATCAAAAAACGTGAATTTCTCCCGTGCGATGTTCTATCCAGAAATGGAAGTTAAAAAGAATGTTAATGGTTTAAGTATTCATTTTAAGGGAGGTGAGGCAACTTCAAAACTGAATTTAGAAACAACAAAAAGTCAGAGGAACCTTAAAATGATTCCCGAAAAGACGAAAAGTAATGTAGGTCGTCAGGATACAATTTTTGTAAAACGTGAAAAGGGAGGAATTATAGATTTTAATTTTAAGGTCAAATCAGATATGCTTGAGGCGCCCTCCAATTTTAAAATTTTGGCACATCCTGCAATCGGTTTAAACATCTCTTATTTAACACCCCCTTCTGAGAAATACAACAGCGGTGGTGATTTAACACTAGTGGATGGAATTCTGGGTACTCGACCTTGGAAAGGAAATGAGTGGGCAGGATTCAATACAAATCAAATCATTTTTACAATTGATGCTGGGAATAAAACAAAAATTCATGATTTAGAATTGAGTTTTCTGGAAGATCCAAGTGCTTGGATTTTGATGCCAACTTCTGTGCATATTTTTATTTCTAGGGATGGTGAAAAATGGAAAGAATGCAAGCAATCAGCAATAAATTTGAAAGAACAAAATGTTGAATCAAAAAAAACATTACCTTTTTCTACTGTAATTGAACGGAAAGGAAGATATGTCAAAGTACAAATTGATGCTGTGGAAAAAATCCCAGATAATCAGCCAGGTGCAGGCAATATTCCGTGGATATTCATGGATGAAATAATATTGAACTACGAATGAGATTTGAATTGTGTGCTGCAACGATTGAAGCAATAAAAGTGGCAGGTGAGTTTGGATTCGATAGAATTGAATTGTGTCAAAATCTTGAACAAGGTGGGACCACACCTTCGAATGGAATGATTGAATATGCAATAGCTTGCGGTATAGAAACCCATGTTTTAATACGTCCTAGACCAGGAAATTTTACATACGACGAAAGCGAACATGAGGTGATTTTGCGGGATGTTCTTAACTGCAAAGAAATGGGAGCAAAAGGTGTTGTTATTGGAGCGTTAAATAGCGCAGGTGAAATTGATCGTTACTTTTTGAATAACATAATGAAGAAATCAAAAGGAATGGAAGTGACTTTTCATCGTGCTTTTGACGATTCTATAGACTGGAAACGCTCAATCGATTTATTAATCGAACATGGTGTGCATAGATTGCTTTCGAGTGGTATGGCCAGCAATGCAGAAATTGGAATTCCAATTCTTCGTCAAATGGTAAACTACAGTGCTGATCGAATACAGATTATGGCTGGAGGAGGAGTGAATGCTGCGAATATTTCCAAGATCATAAAGGAAGTAAAACCAGATGCCATCCATTTTTCTGGTACTTCAAAATTTCAAATGGATGAGGACTCACTTTTTTCAGATCCAATTTTAAAGGTCGAACGAAACAAAGTGAAACGAATTCTTGAAGCTGCAGCAAAGTAATTGTTACTTTTCAGAACATCATGCGTTTTATGGACATGAGAAATTATTTTTTGATCATTTTCAGTGTGCTATTTCTGAATACAGTAATTGCTCAATGCGATTCTATTTCATTGGTTAACATAAAGATTGTTGAATTTGCTTCCTCAAAAATGAATAAAAAAGTCGGTACAGGAGAATGCTGGGACCTCGCTAAGTTCGCTCTTGAATTCGCAAATGCAGAGTGGGACGGGCTGTATGGCTTTGGAAGAAAACTCGAAAAAGGAGAGTGTATTATGCCTGGTGATATTATTCAATTTGAAAAAGTGAAAGTAAAATGGAACGATGGTCAAAAAGATTATATGGAACAATTTCCACATCATACAGCAATAGTATACAGTGTTTCGAGCAATGATCAGGTTCAGCTAATACACCAAAATACTGGCTATAATGGTAAAAAAGTTACGACAAGCCCATTGAATTTTAAAGGAATAACAGGTGGTAAATTTACAATATATCGACCTGAATCAAAGTAATTTATATTCGCTCTAAAACATAGGAAATGAGTGCATTCATTTCTTCTTTGTACCCTTTCGAAAATTCCATCTTTGGTCGATTAGCGACGCCTAAACAAATCGTTGCACATTGATGTCCCATTGCCCTGCCGAGAGCAAAGATAGCTGAGCTTTCCATTTCGAAATTAACTACACGGTGAGAATTTCTTTTGAAATTTGTCAATCGCTCATTTAGATGTTTAACTGAATTAGGAACCCTTAATTGCCTTCCTTGTGGACCATAAAATCCGCTACTTGTGACGGTGATTCCTATATGCGTCTTTTCTGATTTTAAGCGATTTGTCAAATCACTTGTGGAAGAAATCAAATAGGGCTGAATGTCGACAGGCAATTCGAGTTCTTCAATCATAGCATTTTTAAGATTGACTTCTTTTTCTGAAAATTCAATTTGATAAAAATGTGCAATATTGTCTAATCCGAATGCATGTGAAGATAGTAGATAGGAGTGAACTGGAATTTCTGGCTGTAGAACACCACACGTTCCAATTCGAATAATTTCAAGTGAAGTTTTTATTTCTTTGTCTTTTCTTTCCACCAAATCAATATTGAACAATGCATCAAGCTCATTCATCGTTATGTCGATATTGTCAGTCCCTATTCCAGTTGATAGAGCCGAAATTCGCTTTCCCTTAAAAATTCCTGTATGACAAACAAATTCTCTGTGTTGCGACTGGTGTTCAATGGTGTCGAAGAAAGATGAAATCATAGCGACTCTATCTTGGTCGCCAACCAGGATGATTTTTGAAGAAATATTCTCTGGTGATAATCCTAAATGGTAGACGCACCCATTGGTATCAAGCACTAATTCTGAAGCTGGATATTGCATAGTTAAAAATACAAAAAAAAAGTGCCGCAAGAAGCAGCACTTAGAATCATATCAATGATTTAGATCAATTACCAGTAACACTGCCAAAGACCTTTTTCAAAAGATCGGAAACACGCGCTAAAGGGTCTTTTCTGATTTTGTTTTCTTCAATTTCAACCATATGAAACAGTCCGGCAATTGCTTTTTCAGTAACATATTTGTTCAAGTCTGGATTTAATTTTTCGCCACCAGTCAAGGTCATGGCACTGTTATATTTCGTAATGATAGGGTTCCAATATTCTGTCAGTTTTACTTTAGATATTGCAGCTTCCACTTTTGGGGCAAATGCGGCAGTTAATTTAGCAGTTGTATTGTCTTTTAAAAATTTTGTTGCCGCTCCATTTCCGCCATTTAATATTCCAAAACCATCTGAAATACTCATATTAGTAATGGCATCGGCAAAAATGGGTAGTGCTTCTTTTGTTGCTTCCTCAGCAGCTCTATTTAAAGTCGTTTCAAACTTCTCTACTTGTGCAGACATTCCAAGATCTAGTGCTTTCTGTTTCACTTTTAAAGCATCCTGAGGAAAGGGTAGACGTATGTCTGTGTTTTTGAGAAAACCGTCTGTTACAGAAGTTAAATTAACTGAGTTTTTAATTCCTACATTCAATGCTTCTTTCAAACCGGAAATGACTTCCTCATTGGATAATTGTGGCTTAGAAGGTGTAGTTGTTGTTACAATACTAGCCGCATCTTCTAATACTTCACATGAAAAGTAAAGCATAGATGTACATAGTAAAACAACAGGAATAACAATTTTTTTCATAGAAAATGATTTTATCAAACGTACTAATTATTTATCAGCACTTCAATAAGTGTACCAATCATTTTAACGAATGACGTTAATGTGGCCTGAGAATTCGTACTTATTGTCGTTTATTAAGTCTTTAGCTGTCGCCCTCCAAGAGTAGGTGCCCGCTTGAACTTTTTGATTGTTGTATGTGCCATCCCAACTCGATTCCGGATCACGTGATTCCCAGATTATTTCGCCCCACCGATTGAAAATGAAAAATTCAAAGTTATATACGTCAATACCTTGGATGTACATTTTCCAACTTTGATTGAATTCATCGCCATCAGGAGTAAATGCATTAGGTGCGAAAAAGATAACATCTTGAACAATGTTCATATCACGGGAAATAGTGTCTTTGCATCCAAAATATGTACTTACAATGAGTGTTACGGGATATTGTCCAACTTCACCAACAGGAAAAGTAAACGATGGATTTTGAGCACTACTGGATCCTGGCAATGATCCGGGGCTAATCCATTGCCAACTAGCAATATCGCCAGATGATTGGTCTTGCATTCCGACAGTTGTTTCGAAAATTGTTGCTGGATTGTCTGTAAATGTGAATGCAGCAGTTGGGACCGGCATGGCTTCAATTATATTCTGGAAAAGACCTGTGTAGACACATCCATATATTGAAGTTACTGTCATTTCACATGCATAATAAGCGGGATCTACAAAGGTGTTTGTTACACTTCCTGAGCCATTAACAGAATAAGCACTTCCATCAGAAAATTGGTAATAAGTCGAAGCTATTTCATTGCTGTTATTCGAATTATTTTGGAACACGAATGTTGCGGGAACGCAGTCCTTGAGTCTGTCAGGTTCCATTTGTGGAATAATTGGGGTAGGGAAGGTAATTACCGTGCAAGTATCTGTTGTTGGTGAACCACAAATTTCAGAGAGGGTAACACAGTACTGCGTATTTGTATATTCTGGATCCACATTTATAGTTGTTCCATTTCCGATCATATTTCCATTCTCGTACCATGTGAAAATAGAAGGACTTGAACCTCCTACACCCGTTACCTGAAGTTGAACATCGTTTTCGGGACAAATTTGTGTTGGACTTGTAATAAATGTAATTTGCAATGGGTCTGGCTGATCCAAATTAACTGTGAATGTTGTTAAGCAATTGTTTGCGTCAGTTACCGTTACTGTTTGAGCCCCTGCAGACAAATCTGCTGCAGTATTTGTTGTGGATGAACTATTGTCCCAACTATAGGAAAAAGGGGAAGTACCAGTGCCTTGCGTAACGGAAACAGTAATAGATCCATCGGAACCTGAATTGCAGGTCACATCAGAAATTGTAGTCGCGTTTACAACCATTGAAGGTATTGTGTTGATTGTTACAGTTACGGTTCCCGAACAACCAATATCTGAAGAGATTGTACAAGTGTAAGTGCCTGCCAAAAGTCCTGTTGCAGTGGGTGTGGTTTGCGCAAGTGCATCGTTCCATAAATAGGTCAAATTGCCTAATTGAGGTGTCATTACGGCTGTTGCAGTACCGTTGGTTCCGCCAGAACATGAAACTAAAGTACTTGTCCCTGTATAACTTGCCGGGGTATCTCCAACAACTGCCGATGCGGATGATGAACACCCCAAAGCGTCTGTCATGGTGACAGAGTAAAATCCTGCGCTTAAATTTCCAATCACTGGTCCAGCAGCTCCGTTGCTCCAAGCGAAAGAAAATGGCGCTACTCCTGAGATGGCTGACGCGGTGACCGTCCCAACTCCAGCGCTACAAAAATCAGGGGTTGGAGTTGCCGAAACGGAGCTAGATAGTCCTGTTAACCATGAAGTATCTGAGACAGAACCAATCCCTGTTCCACATGCTGTGCTCGTTAAAAAGTAACCGGTAGTTCCTGCAGGAACATTCACTGACAACGAACCATTGTTGTAGGGAAAAGTTTGACCGTTTGTATTGCCCCACATAATCGTTGTTCCGACAGATGTAACCAAAATATATTCTTCATTCGTTATGGTATAACCATTTGTGTTGGTTGGAGAAGTTGGAGTGAATCGTTTACATTCTTGGTTCGCCGACCATTGTGAAATGTTTCTTCCTGGCGTAATATGGGCAATTGTTCCCGTAGGATTTTGAGTTCCTTGTATTGCCAATCCACTATTCCAAGATGTGCAAGGTGGCTTGTTTCCTATATGAAATTCAAGATTATTTGAACTTTCATACAGCATAATGGACATGTAAGAACATTCACCGCAAGAAAAGGTAGGTATTTCCTTGTAGAGAACGATGAAAATTCGATTCGGTGCAGTTCCAACAGTCTGGTATTGAATTTGTCCGCCTAAACTCGGATTCATATCTTGATAGCATACCATAGCCGTTGTCTTGGGGTCATCAAAAGTTGAGTTAGGTAAAGGTGTTATTCCAGTAAATGACCAAGAACAATATTGATTTGCCTTTGCGAGATCAAACGAGATTAATCCATTAGATCCAATGACGCATTGAGAATATGTGTTGTTGTAAAAGTTGAAATTAAAGCCTATTGGGACGGTTGAAGACCAGATATCATCAATCAAGCTAACATTAGTAGGAGAAGATAAAAATAATCCACCTCCAGAACTATTTGATCCAGAACCCGCACCTGCACAATTGAAAATTTCTACTTGTTGACCAGCGCAAACAGTTGTATCATCTCCCAGGCAGATAAAATCTGTTGTTGTTTGTGAGTAGAATGAAAAGCACATTAAAAGCAGTGCAATTAAGCCATAAAATTTCAGCTTCATTGGTTACAATAAGGGTTTAATCCAAGATTTAGACGAACAAAGTTAAGTATAGTTGCGTTTTGATTCTTAAAAATGATGATTTACATGCGTTTTTAACACAAGTTTTCATTCTTTGTATTCTTCGAATTCTTTGATTTTTTGCAATTTTTTCTGTTCATATTTTTTTCATCTACAGCTGTAAAAATTAGTTACATTTGCCTCGTCATTTTTAAAAAGTAAGATAATGTCAAGTAAATACCAAGCTCAAATTGATGCTTTCATGGATAAAGTGAAAGCTACTCATGGCCATGAAAAGGAATTTATTCAAGCGGTTCACGAAGTTGCTGAGGCAGTAATACCTGTTATTGAAGAAACTCCAAAATACAAGGAAAATAAAATTCTTGAGAGAATCGTAGAACCTGAAAGAACAATCATTTTTAGAGTTCCTTGGTTAGATGATAAAGGTGAAGTTCAAGTTAACAGAGGATACCGTGTTGAATTTAATTCTGCTATCGGTCCATACAAAGGTGGTTTGCGTTTTCACCCATCTGTGAATTTATCTATCTTAAAATTCTTAGGATTCGAGCAAATCTTTAAAAACTCACTTACAACATTGCCAATGGGTGGTGGTAAAGGAGGTTCTGATTTCGATCCAAAAGGAAAATCAGACAATGAAGTAATGAAATTTTGTCAATCTTTTATGACTGAGTTATCTCGTCATATTGGCGCTGATACAGATGTGCCTGCAGGAGATATCGGTGTTGGAGGTCGTGAGATTGGTTACATGTTCGGACAATACAAGAGAATTCGCAATGAATTTACAGGTGTATTGACTGGTAAAGCAAGAAACTGGGGTGGATCATTAATTCGTCCAGAAGCTACAGGGTACGGTACTGTTTATTTTGCAAAAGAAATGTTGGCTTTGAAAGGTGATTCTTTTAAAGGTAAAATTGTTTCTGTTTCTGGTTCAGGAAATGTTGCTCAATACGCTTGTGAAAAAGCAACTGAGTTGGGTGCTAAAGTTGTTACACTTTCAGATTCTTCAGGTTACATCTATGACGCTGAAGGAATTGATGCTGGTAAACTTGCATTTGTGATGGAATTGAAAAATGTTAAGCGTGGACGTATCGAAGAATATGTTGCTAAATATCCATCTGCTAAATTCGTTGCTGGAAAACGTCCTTGGGAAGTGAAAGTTGATATTGCTCTTCCTTGTGCAACACAAAACGAATTAAATGGAGATGAAGCTAAAGCATTAGTTGCAAATGGTGTTATTGCTGTTGCTGAGGGGGCAAATATGCCTTCAACACCAGAAGCAATTGAAGTTTTTGATCATGCAAGAGTACTGTTCTCTCCAGGAAAAGCATCAAATGCTGGAGGAGTTGCAACATCTGGATTGGAGATGTCTCAAAACAGCCTTCGTCTTTCTTGGTCTGCTGAAGAGGTGGATGGTAAATTACATGGAATCATGGTTTCAATTCATGAGGCGTGTGTAAAATACGGTAAGAGAGAAGATGGAACAATTGATTACGTGAAAGGTGCGAATATCGCAGGTTTCGTTAAAGTTGCTGATTCAATGATTGACCAAGGTTTGGTTTAATCTGAATTAAGATAATGGAAAGGTCGGTCGTTTGATCGACCTTTTTTTGTTGGTATTTTTACGAATAATTTGAGTGGCTATTGCGTCAAATTCAGTTAGATTTGCAGGCACTTTGTACAATTAATAGGCAATGGAAGTTTTAGAAAAAAGATATATCGATTTCAATCGTGAAGGATTTGATGATCAGGAACTTTTGAAAATTTATAAAATTCTCCTTCGTCCTCGGATGATTGAAGAAAAAATGCTCATTTTACTCCGTCAAGGTAAGATTACAAAATGGTTTTCTGGCTGGGGACAAGAGGGTATCTCTGTTGGCTGTGCTTATGCAATGAACGAAGATGAATATATACTTCCTATGCACCGTAATTTAGGAGTGTTTACAACAAGAAATATTCCTTTAAATCGACTTTTTGCTCAATTTCAGGGTAAGATGTCGGGGTTTACAAAGGGGCGTGATCGATCATTCCACTTTGGAACACAAGATTATAAACTTGTGGGGATGATTTCTCATTTGGGACCTCAGTTAGGCATAGCTGATGGAATTGCCTTAGCAAATAAAATAAAAAAAGAAGAGAAGTCAACTATTGTCTTTACTGGAGATGGCGGTGCGTCAGAAGGCGATTTTCATGAATCATTAAATGTGGCTTCTGTTTGGGATTTGCCAGTCATTTTTGCCGTTGAAAATAATTGTTGGGGTCTGTCGACGCCTTCTGTGGAGCAATTCAGGTGCAAGCAATTCATTGACAAAGGTATTGGTTACGGCATGGAGGCTGTTCAAGTCAATGGAAACAATATCTTGGATGTCATTAGAGCCGTAAGGAAAATCAATGAAGACATTCGCAAAAATCCTAAGCCTTATTTGTTAGAGTTGATGACATTTCGTATGCGAGGCCATGAGGAAGCGTCGGGTACTAAATATTATCCTGAAGGTTTGCAAGAAGAATGGGCAAAACAAGATCCTGTTTCCAATTATGAACTGTATTTAAAGGAAAATGGAGTACTGACTGATGAAATAGAGCAACAATACCGTGGTGAAATCAAAGAGGAAATTCAAAATGGTTTTGACGAAGCACATGCCGAAAAGACAATCGAGCCTTCCTTAGAAAGAGAATTAGAGGATTTGTATGCGCCTTTTGATCAGAAGTTAATTGCAGCGCAGGGGGGTAAGACTGAAAAACGATTTATTGATGCCATTCAAGATGGTTTAAGAGAATCGATGGAAAAATACCCTGATCTTGTCATAATGGGCCAAGATATCGCTGAATATGGTGGTGCTTTCAAAGTGACTGAAGGCTTTGTCGATCAATTTGGTAAAGACCGCGTCAGAAATACACCAATTTGCGAATCTGCAATTGTTGGTGCAGGTCTTGGATTATCAATTGCTGGAATGAAAGCGATTGTCGAAATGCAGTTCGCTGATTTTGTTACATGTGGATTCAACCAAATCGTCAATAATTTAGCAAAAATGCATTGGCGCTGGGGACAAAATGCCGATGTTGTAGTTAGAATGCCAACAGGAGCAGGTACAGCAGCGGGACCATTTCATTCACAAAGTAATGAGGCTTGGTTTTTCCATACGCCGGGATTAAAAATTGTATACCCATCAACTCCTTATGATGCAAAAGGACTCATGAATGCGGCTATTGAAGATCCAAATCCTGTGATGATTTTTGAGCATAAGTACCTGTATCGAAGTTTGAAGGAGGAAATTCCCAATGACTATTATACAGTTGAAATAGGTAAGGCGCGAACAGTTTCTGAAGGGTCGGATATCACTATTGTTACGTATGGATTAGGTGTGCATTGGGCTACCGAAGCTATGGCGGATCTACCAGGAGTAAAAGCGGAGATAGTGGATTTAAGAACTTTATTACCTCTAGATACGGAAGCTATTTACGCAGCAGTTCGTAAGACTGGAAAAGTAATCGTTTTGCATGAAGATTGTATGACTGGAGGAATAGGAGGAGAACTCGTTGCATTAATCAATGAGAATTGTTTCGAAGAATTAGATGCCCCTGTTAAAAGAGTCGCATCTTTAGATACACCTGTTCCTTTTGCAGTGTCATTAGAAAATCAATTTCTACCAAAAGAAAGATTGAAGCAAGCCTTAAATGAATTGCTTGATTATTGAAACAACAAAATATAGCATAAAAAAACCGATCTCTTGATCGGTTTTTTTGTTTTAAAACAGTAGATATTAGTCTTTTACTAGTGTGTATCCAGGGTATTTCTTAATGTCGAAAACAAATTTTGAATCTTCAACTGCAGCATTTGGGGTGAACTTTGTTAATGAGTAAGTCATTACGGTTCCATCTTTCGCTTTCATGATTGCTTTTTTCAAATCATTTGATGCCTTTGAAACGTATAGGATGATGGTATGGTACTGTACTTTTCCTGGATTTTTAGGAAACAAATTGATGACATGTACAGCTTCATTGTTTAGTTTATCCTCTTTATCGTATTTATTTTTGAATCCAGATTCCCAAATTGTCATCAATTTTTTCGGGTTCATTGATTCTCCATCATCTTCGTTCGCATCTGTTTCATATACAGACTTCTCTTCTTTTACAATTGTCCAGGTCTTGATTCCATTGGAAATAATTGTGTTATCACCGTAAGACGCATAATACTTATCACCTTTAACCCAACCTTTTCCAGTTTCACTTTCATTTGCTCCAGAAGCAGCATTTTTAATGTTTGCGCTGAATTCAACATAGAAAGATTTTTGACTTTTCATCTTGGTTGAAAGTTTGTCCAAGATGGCTTGCGCTTTTGCATCTTGACCGAAAGAGGAAAAGGAAAGCAGGATAAATAGTGCGAATAGAATTCTCATTTTCATTTGTTTTCGATGCAAATATCAGAAATTGTGCCAAATAAAAAAAGTAATCTACGTCAATAGCATTAATACATTGATTAATTCAGTTAGATCGATGTCGTGTTTACCTTCAAAGTGAACTGTTTTATAGCCTTTTGAACTATAGAAGGAAAGAAGGTCATTTTGTTGTGCTGCATTGTAGAATTCATCGTTAGTTCCGACAAAGAAAAAGTGCTCTTTTTCATGCAGTTGGATCTCATTGTTTGGTTCTAAATCAGGAGGGTAAACACTCGCCCAAATCATTAAATGATCGGCTGAAATCTTACCACTTTGATACCATCTTGCAGCCGTCGCCCCTCCTTGTGAAAAACCGAGAATAAAAACTTTTTTGAATGATTTTCTTGCAGTTATTTCATCGTGCAAACTACTTAGCCAACATAGATTGTCTGAAATATCATCTTCACGCTCCTCTTTCGTCATCCATGAAGCTCCAACTCTTCCCGAACTATCATTTAAATAAAACCGGTGCATTCCCTCAGGTGCAATCACGAAATAATTGGAAGGTAAACCATGAAATTTACGAATGAAATAAGGCGCCAATTGTCCATAACCATGAAGCACGTAAATTAAAAAGTCAGCATTTTTATGATCACCGAAAGTGGTGTAGCGATAAGTTTTAGTGCATTTTATTTTGCCATTCATAATTCTAAAGTAGTTTAAAATTTAAAAATTGATTTTTATATTTGAATGTGCGGAATTTTGTTTCATACATTTTAGCAACAATTATTTTAATCCAGCTAGTTGGTACCACAGTTTATTTTGAGGCTTCAAGATATGCTGTGAAGAAAGAAATTAAAGCACGAATTAAGTCCGGCTTAACAAAAAAGGATTTACTTGTTCTAAAGTTTTCTGAGCAAGATTTTCATTCACTACATTGGTTAAATAAGAAAGAATTTGAGCGAAATGGCAATCTATTTGATGTTGTTCGTTTGAAGAAATTGTCAAGTGGAGAATATGAAATTCAATGTATTAGTGATGACAAAGAGAAAGAATTATTTCGCCAACTTGGCCATGAAATAGCAAATAATTTAGGTAATGAAGATCACCCAACTCCACTTTTTAATTGGGTAAAACTATTGCATTCACCTAGTGTTGTGACAGAATTAAAGTATGATTTACTTGTTGTTTTTTCTGATTTAAAAACAAAAATTGCGTCAAATTATCAATCCATGTTTTCAGATGCTGAATTAAGCATTGAATCTCCTCCTCCTTGTTTTTTTGGTTGACTTTTAAAATTGGCTTTGCCAAATTATTCATCCAAAATTTATAAAAATGAAAATAGTAAGCTTAATTATAGTTTGCTTGTGCCTTATTTGTGGTGCACGAGCTCAAATGGTCACTGTTATTGACCAAAATACACTTCAACCAATAGAAAATGTTGGAGTATATATCGGGAATAGTGAGTCTAAAATCGGAATGACAAACGCATCTGGTCAGATGTTGCTGAATAAGCTTTCAGGTTCTGAATTACTCGTTTTTCGAAATACAATGTATACCCCTGTCACAACCACGCTGGATAAGTTGAAAGAATCAAATCTTCAATTGACAATGAGTGAGAATATCAATTCGATCAATGAAATTGTAGTTTCTGCAAGTAAATTTGAAGAACAGCGAAAGGATGTTGCTCAAAAAATACAGGTTATCCGATCAAATGAACTTCAAAATATGAACCAAACATCTACAGCCGACGTAATGGCAAATAGTGGAAATGTGATGGTCCAGAAAAGTCAGTTGGGTGGCGGAAGTCCAATAATTAGAGGTTTTGAAACGAATAAAGTGCTAATAGTTGTGGATGGAATCCGAATGAATAATGCAATTTATCGAGGCGGTCACCTTCATAACATCATTACACTTGATAATTCAATAATGGATAGAGTGGAGATTGTTTATGGGCCTGGATCAGTTGTTTATGGCTCTGATGCTTTAGGTGGTGTAATGTCATTAACGACAAAAAACCCAACATTATCAGCAACAGATAAAGTGAAGGTCAAGGTTGGTCAATATATGCGCTATATGTCAGCAGTTTCAGGATTTGCAGCACATGGGGATATCTCATTGGGTACAAAGAAATTCGGTTCCTTAACTTCCATTACAGCCTCTGATTTTGGAGATTTAAGACAAGGAGCAAATCGTGAGCTATTCGTAGGTAATTTTGGGTCAAGACCATGGTATGTAGAGCGAATTGGTAATGCAGATGTAATCGTTAAAAACAAAGATACGAATCTTCAAGTAGGTTCAGGTTATACGCAATATGATGTTTTACAGAAGTTCCTTTATCAACAAAATGAAAATGTAAAGCACATCCTTAATTTTCAATATTCAACATCCAGTGATGTGCCTCGATACGATCGATTGGTGCAAATATCAGGTGGACTTCCGAAATTTGCAGAATGGAATTACGGACCGCAAAAAAGGTTATTGGGTTCATATTCTCTTCAGCTGTCGAATAAAACTGCTTTATACGATAATGCGCGCTTCATTTTAGGCTATCAACAAATTCAGGAGAGTCGTATTGACAGGAAATTTAATAAAGTAGGCCGCAATAATCGTATTGAAGACCTTGATATACTAACTGCAAATTTTGATTTTGCTAAAAAACTTGGCAAACATGAAATTAGATATGGACTAGAAGGTTGGTACAACGCTGTAGCGTCTTCGGCTTTTACCAAGAATATTATTACGGGTGAGGAAACTCCTTTGGATACAAGGTATGCTTCTGGCGGTGCGACTATGAAGTCAATCGCAGCTTATCTAACACACACTTGGGAGATATCAGATAAATTCATTGTGAATGATGGTCTTCGTTTTTCAGATGTTTCTTTGGATGCAAAATTTACGGATACCACATTCTTTAATTTCCCTTTCAAGGGCGTCAATCAGCATAATCAGGCAATAACTGGTAATCTTGGAGCTGTATATATGCCGAATGAAGATTTTCGTTTAACGGCATTGGTTTCATCAGGATTTAGGGCTCCAAATGTTGATGATTTAAGCAAGGTCTTTGAATCAACTCCTGGAAATATAACTGTTCCTAACCCGGATCTTAAACCTGAATACACTTATAATGGAGAGATAGGTGTTTCAAATCGATTTGGCGGTTGGTTGACAGCGCAAGCAACGGGATACTACACGTTTTATCGCAATGCATTAACAACGCAAAACTTCACTTATGATGGTCAAGATTCAATAATGTATGCTGGAACATTGAGCCAAGTTGTTGCTACAACAAATGCCAATAAAGCTTATTTGTATGGTTTGGAATTAAGTTTAAATGGAAGGCTCAATGAAAATGTATCTATCTATGCTACATACAACTATACGTACGCAAGGATTGTGAATGATTCAGCTGCAGCAATTCCGTTGGATCATATTCCACCAGTTTTTGGAAAATTTGGTTTACAAATTAACGAGAAAAAAATCCGAGGAGATCTCTTTGTGAATTATAGTGCAACAAAAAAGATAGCTGATTACAATCCATTTGGTGAAGATAATCAGGCTTACGCTTTGCCAACAGGAATGCCTTCTTGGTATACGATAAATGCAAGAATTACCTATCAATTCAATAAATTGATAGGAATTCAACTTGCATGTGAAAATATACTAGACAGGAATTACAGAGTGTTTGCTTCAAATATTTCTGCACCAGGCAGAAACTTTATAGCCACACTAAGATGGAATTTCTGAAGAAATTTCGTGAATTTTCAAGAAGGGTGGTCTTTGGATCACCCTTTTTTCATTCTTTCATTGTAATATATTTCCCTTCTTTAGGATAAAAGAAAAAACGATAAAGAACTTCTTTGCTAGCTTGAATTTTCGGCTCGTAAGCGTACATGTCTTCTGCTTTTTGATCTTGTTTGAAACTTGCTTTCATTACCAAAATATCCTTTGAATCGCAAAGTTTTCCTTGTTCGAATTTAAAACTATAAGCTTCAGTATTTGATTTGTTGATGCCGTCAAAAACTTTCCATTGAAAGATGCGCTGCGGTGTGTGATTCACTACCGTTAAGAAATCTCTAAAACAACCATTTACGATTCTAAAGTCAATAAGAATGTCTTTGTATAAAGAGGATGTTATGTTTTCAAATTGAATCTTCAATGCTGCATTCGGACTAGACGGAATTGGGATGTAGGGCGAAAGTTGATCCAAGGCTCCATCGTAATAGAAAATATAGTTATGGTTTCCCATAAAGCCTATTTCTGCTTGTTTCGCTGGGTTTTTCGATTTTGCAGCTTCATTCATTGCAAACTCCAAACGATTCACAGTGATTATCGCATCTTGTTTTGCATCACCATCCAGATTTTCTTTGTAAATTTTATAGGTGTAATGTTCTGTGGCAGGAATCGTTAAAGAGCTCTCAATGTGTCTTTTTACGCGGTCCTCCAGGGAACTTAATTTCTCACTTTTTTTTGGTTCATCTGAAATTGAACTTTCAACGTTATTATTGTTGTTGCATGCTGTAAGAAATGCAGAAATCCAAATAATTAATAATCCATTTTTCATCTTGCAAATATAAGTCATTACTTCTACTGCATAGAAACTCGTAATTTTACTTCATGGATATCCATATCGAAAATTCGTGGAGAGAAGCATTGTCAGAAGAGATTGAAAAACCTTATTTTTCGAAATTAATTGAATTTGTAGAACATGAGTACACGCAACATTCCGAAGCAATTTTCCCTGAAGAGCAATTCATATTCAGGGCATTAAACGAATGTGCGCTGAGCGAAGTAAAAGTTGTTATTCTAGGCCAAGATCCTTATCCAACAAGAGGACACGCGCATGGCTTGTGTTTTTCTGTTGAACCAAATGTTCAACCATTTCCGAAAAGTTTGTTGAATATTTTCAAGGAAATAGAAAATGATATTCAACATGTAATCCCTGAAAATGGCAGTTTATTGAGGTGGGCAAGACAAGGGGTTTTATTGTTAAATTCTGTTTTGACTGTTCGAGAGGGGCAAGCGGATAGTCACTCAAAAAAAGGGTGGGAACAGTTTACAAATGCCATTATTTCGAAGGTGAATGAACACAATGCGGGAGTTGTCTACTTATTGTGGGGGAGTAAAGCACAGGAAAAAGCACTACTAGTCGACCAGTCTAAAAATCTCATACTAAAAGCTGTTCACCCATCGCCACTATCTTCTTATCGAGGTTTTTTTGGTTGCAAACATTTCAGTAGGACAAACGAATACTTGATTTCTATTGGAAAAGAGCAGATTCATTGGTAAGTTTTGACTTCTGTACAAAGAGGATTCCTTATCTTTGTGCCCGATGAATTTAAAGAATGATTTAATTCTGCGCGCTGCAAAGGGTGAAAACATTGAGCGTTACCCCGTTTGGTTGATGCGTCAGGCAGGAAGGATTTTGCCGGAATACCGCGCTGTGCGATCAACATTAAGTGGTTTCAAAGAATTGGTGGAGACACCTGAACGAGCTGCAGAGGTAACAATACAACCCGTTGATTTATTGGGTGTTGATGCTGCAATTATTTTCTCTGATATACTTGTTGTTCCAGAAGCGATGGGACTTGAATATCAAATGATTGAGCAAAAGGGTCCATGGTTTGAAAAAACGATTCGTTCTGAGTCCGATTTACATTTGGCGGAAGCGAACATTGATGTGTATGATCGTTTAGGATATGTTTTGGAAGCAATAAAAATTACCAACAAAGAATTAGATGGAAGGGTTCCATTGATTGGTTTTGCTGGTGCTCCTTGGACAATTCTCTGCTACATGGTGGAAGGGAGAGGTTCAAAAACTTTCTCTGAATCTCGAAAGATGTTGTATACAAATCCAACTTTGGCACACGAGTTGCTGAGTCGAATTACGGACGTAACAGTTCAGTATTTAAAAGCTCAGATTGAATCGGGTGCCCACATGGTTCAGCTTTTTGATTCATGGGCGGGAATACTTGGTACAGAGCAATATGCTGAATTTGGTTTGAAATATATAAGTAAAATTGCGGATGCAATCACTGAAGTTCCATTGACAGTTTTTTCTAAAGGAGCTATAACTTCAATTGAAGCAATTGCAAAAACGAATTGTGCAACGGTCGGACTAGATTGGAACATGGATGTAGCTCAGGTTCGCAAAGCGATCGGAGAATCAAAAACGCTTCAGGGTAATTTGGATCCTTGTGCATTGTATTCTTCGGAAAAAGAAGTTGAACGTCAGACAATTAAAATGTTGGATACGTTCACAAGTAAAAGACATATTGTAAATTTGGGCCACGGAGTGTATCCGGATATTGATCCAGAAAAAGTTAAAACATTTATTAAAACAGTTAAAAACTATGAATTGCGTAATCTTTGATTTTAAAAAAATCGCAACTTTATTTTTCGCCGGAATTCTATTTACATCTGCAGCACAGGAAGGGGAGAACTTGGTTCCAAATGGAAGTTTTGAGTCTACCGACGGAAAAGCAAAAAAGTTGAGTATGATTGAAAGTGCTACTGGTTGGACTTCTCCAACTGGTGCAAGGGCTGATTTATACGTTCCCGGAAAAGTAGCAGAAATCAATGTTCCAGAGAATTTGTATGGAAAAGAGGATGCTCGTGAGGGCGTAAATTATGCTGGTATTGTTGCTTTCTCATATGGAAATAAAATTCCTAGAACCTATTTAACTGCACGACTTGCCGCTCCTTTGAAAAAGGGGATGAAATATTGTGTGAAGTTCTATGTGTCTTTGGCTGAAGCGTCTAAATATGCATCTAATAATGTTGGTGCTAATTTTTCTAAAAAACCATTTGCAACTGAGGAAAAGTCGACAATCAAAGATATTACACATGTGCTTTCTGCTGAAAATGATGCTAAAAAAATAAATCAAACATATAGTTGGTATCAAATCTGTGGAGTTTATGAAGCAGAAGGTGGAGAGAAGTTTTTGACGTTGGGTAATTTCTTTGCGGATGATCAAACGAAGTCGGAGAACAACAAGAAGCCGAAGGATATGAAAAATGATCAAATCATAGCAGCATACTATTATCTAGATGATGTTTCAGTGATACTTCTTAATGAAGGAGAAAAATGCGATTGCATGAAAGAAGAGGTGAATGAATATTCTGCAACGGTTTACCAGAAGGCAATCATTGTAAATGATAAAATGTCTTCTAAGGAGAAATTAGAAGCTCAAGTAGCCTTTTTTGCATTTGGAAGAACAACCTTAACTCCGTCCGGAAAAGAAGCATTGGATTTCGTAGCAGAGCAACTAAAAGCTGATCCGACATTAAGAATTGATGTTATTGGTCATAGTGATGCGGAAGAAGACAAAGTTGGTGCTCAAAAACCTCAATATGCAAATATGGCCGAAAAGAGAACGAATGCCGTGATTCAATACATGGTTGAGAAAGGTATTGCTGAAGATCGTTTGAACGCATCGCCTCAAGGTAATACACTTCCGAATGAGGAAAATTTGGATTCTGATGAAGAGGATTTAAAAATGGCTCGAAACAGAAGAGTAACGTTTAAAGTTCAATAAGAACAGAATAGATAGAAATTAGAAGGGCCGATAGGCCCTTTTTTATTTTTGAAACGCGATAAGTGTATTGTAAAGCTCCAATGTTGGCAATCCAACTACATTATTGAAAGAACCTTCAATTTTTTTCACAGCGACACTTCCAATCCATTCTTGGATGCCATAAGAGCCTGCTTTGTCGTAGGGTTTGTATTCGTCAATGTAATACTCAATCATTTCTATAGATAGGGGCTGAAAATGAACATGTGTAGTTACTGAAAAAACAGTTTTTTTAGTAAGAGACTGAATAACTAATCCGGTAATAACTTGATGAGATCTTCCAGATAAGGTTTGAAGCATGTGAATAGCATGGTCACGGTTATCTGGTTTCCCAAGTATTTGCTGGTCGACAACAACAATTGTGTCAGCGCAAATTAAGATTTCATCATTTGAAAGGCTATCAATCAATGCTAAAGCTTTCTCATTTGCAATAAATTCAGCAACTTTCTCAGAAGGCAATGAACTAGGGAAAGATTCATCCGTTTCCTTCACCCGAGTCTCAAAACTGAAGCCAAGTTCACTTAAAAGGGCCTTCCTTCGAGGTGATTTTGATCCAAGTATTATTTTCATTTTAAATACTTGCCAGGTAAAATGACGATAAAACTCCTATGAGCATAGAGAGTTTAATTAGCAGGTCGTAGACTTTTAATTTTTCAGCTTTTTTTTTGTAGATCAAAACAACAACAAGCACATTTAAAAAAGTTGTCATTAAAAAAGGTATACTTATCAATAGAAAATGATCAAATTCCAAGTTTAGAATTGTTTTGAATTTTGCAATTATCAGAACAATGAAAAACAAGGGTAGAAGTAAAAGAAGGGCACAAACGAATTGTAAACTTTTCCATTCTCCAATAACCATTGGTAGAGATTTTACATAGATTAGCTCATCACCTTTTATGTCCTGAATGTCTTTTATGACTTCTCTGGCAAGATTTTGAATAAATGCAAAGGCAGCAAGAAAGTAAATCATTCCATAATCAATCTCAGCTGTCCAAGTTGTTGGGTCAAATTCCGAAAAGGCTAAGTAATGCCAATTGCTTACTTTGAAATAAACCATAGCTAGTAGGGGCACTAAACCAGTGAGGCCTGCAACCATTAGGTTTCCAATCAAAACTTTGCGCTTGAATAACATGCTGTAAAACCATAGCACATTTATTGAAAGGAGATGAATAAACACCAACCAAAGCGTTTCATAACGAATACTCAAGTAGATTGCGATGCAAAAAGCAACACCATTAAAGCTCCAATGTGTTAAAATGGCCCAGCGGCGTTTTATGTGCTTGCTAATAATTAGTTTTTCGGGTTTATTAATACGGTCTGCCCGCACATCAAAATAATCATTGATAATATTGCCTCCAGCAGCTATAAGTACTGTTGAAAAAACCAGTAAAAAGAAATCAATTGGGTGATCATCAACCTTTTGATAGTAATTGACGGTTGTGATGTAATAATGTACACCATACATCGTCAAAACAATGATGGCAAGATTAATTGGTCGTATGAGTTTTAGGAAATGCACTATTTTACAATCTTATATTCAGTTCTACGATTGGATTGGTGAGCGGTTTCTTTTTCTTTTTCGGTTGCTAATTTTGAAATCGAAGCATCAGTGATTACCGGTTGTGATTCTCCATAACCTTTGAAAGTCAAACGCGCAGCTTCAACTCCCTTGGTTAGTATATAATCATAAACTGCTTTAGCGCGATCCTCTGATAATTTTTGGTTTTCTTTATCATCGCCCCTTGTATCTGTATGTCCACCAATTTCAATTTTCAAAGTTGGATTTTTTGCCAAGAAATCGTAAAGTTTGTCCAGCTCTACAAAAGATTCTGGTCGAAGCGTTGATTTTGCAAGATCAAAAAACACGTTTGCCAATAAAACGGGCTTATCGCTTGTAATTGGAACCATGGGAACATCCATGTGAATTGCTTCAAGACCTTCAGGATTGGTCATGTTAAAATTCTTTGAAAAGAAAGTATATCCGGGATAAGAAACATTTAATGCGTATTCTCGATTGACTGGCAGAGATACTAGGAATTCTCCGGTCTGCTTGTCTGCTTCTGAAAAGATAACCTCTTTTCCAGTTTTTAAATCAATTAATTGGAATTTTCCAGAAAGAGGTGCTTTTGTAAGGGCGTCGAATACAATTCCCTCAAAATAAAGTGTTTTCGTAGGGCGAAATTCCTCTGGCATTTCGAAATAATAAATATCTAAATCGCCATAACCACCTTTACGATCGGATGCAAAAAAAGCAATTTCACCATCAGGTGACACCATCAATGAATTCTCTTCGTATTTTGTGTTTATTGGATAGCCAAGATTTTCGGGTTGTGACCAGTTGCCTTTTGCATCCATGCGCGTAACGTATATATCAGATCCACCCATTCCAACATGTCCACGTGAAGCGAAATACAATGTTTTTCCATCAGGGTGAATTAACACAGATTCTTCCTGTTGTGTCGTGTTGATGTGTCTTGGTAGGGCAGTTGGTGTGCTCCATTGACCATTGTCTAAAAGGCGCGCAACAAAAATATCAGAATCCACAGGGTCTCCGCGTCTGCTCACTCTTCGTACAAAATAAAGTGTTTTCCCATCAGCAGAAAGTGATGGTTGTGATTCCCATGTAGGAGTATTTACGTTGCCAGGAAGATTAACCGGATCTGTCCAGCGAGCACCTAATTTTTTTGTAAAGAACATATCACAACTTCCCTTTCCTGTTCTTTTTTCTCCGTAGTTATTGTCACCAGACATGTCTGAACATGCTACAAAAATTAAAGATCGACCATCTGCCGCGATTGTTGGCGCTCCTTCATTAAGCACTGTATTCACATTTGGAGGCATGGGTTCCGCAATTCCCCACATATTTCGCTCGTTTAGTTGAGAAACATAGAAATCTTCTTGCTGTTTGAATTGTGGAACTCGATCATCTTTTATACGGCGCGTAAATAATATTGTTTTTCCATCAACTGTAATTGTTGGAAAGTATTCTGGATCAGCTGTATTGATACCAGGCCCAACATTGATAGGGTTGAAATTACGAGGGTTTTTCATGGCATTCATGGCAAACTCGGAATTCACTCTAATGGTTTGAGCTTGCTGCTGTAAATCTGGATTTGCATTTCTGTTGCGTAAGAATAAATCTAGGTTCTGAATACTCTTTTCATAGTCACCCACCGCATTTTGTAGGTTTCCTAGATAAAAATAGGTGGTGCCTGTAGCACTGTGATTTGGATTGATTTGCAGTGCAGCTTCATAATGTTTTATTGCATTTTCATAATCCCTCATGTTCTCGTAAAATTCTCCAGCCCAGACATGGGGTTCCCAAAAAGATGGGTCTTTTTCAATAGCCGCTTCCATCAGTCGAACACCTTCTTTGAAATCAGGCATATTCGTAATAGGATCAAAGATTTTGTTGGGGGCCTCTTTTCCTTCCTCAAAAAGTTTTATTGCTTTTTTGTTGGAAGATGAATAACCAACTTGCGCCGTTGAGCAGGAGGCGATAAAAAGTAGACCAAAGAAAAATGCTAAAATTCTCATATTAAGGAATGTTCATGTATTTGTGTGTCTGCAATGAAATCAACCATTTTGGGTTTGATTTGATGTAGTCTACGATAATTGGCAAAAAACGTTCCCTTTTTTCCCATTCAGGTTGCAGAAACAGTTTGCATTCGGAATTTACCTTTTCAGCATGTGTTTCTGCCCAAGCAAGATCTGACGGATGGTTGATAATAATTTTAAGCTCAGAGGCTAAGGAATATGCTTCTTTAATCGGTGCTTTGAATTTTTTAGGAGAGAAACAATACCAATCGACTTCGCCTTTTAACGGAGCTGTACCGGAAGTTTCAATTGCAATCTCAATTCCATTATCTCTAAGTAATTCGGTGATTTTTGTCAAATCATGAAGTGCTGGTTCTCCACCTGTTATAACAACGAAATCACAATTTGAAGATATGGTTTCATTTACAATGTTTTCCACAGCAATAGATGGGTGCAATAATTCATCCCAACTTTCTTTAACGTCGCACCAAGTGCAACCAACATCGCAACCAGCTAAACGGATAAAATAAGCAGCTCTTCCGGAGTGAAATCCCTCTCCTTGAATCGTAAAAAATGATTCCATGATTGGGAGTTTTTGCGCAGTCATATACTTCCTTTTCAGACAAATTTAACATTATCCTGAGTAAAAATGTCTGTCAGCTAAAATGTATCGAATTATTCAATTTTTACAAGTTTGTGAATTGTAGTTTGTTCTTTGAATTAAAAAAGATTAAAAAATCGATTCACCATATTTTAATGGAGTGAAGCGAGTCTAAACTAGCAACAAAAAATATACAAGAAACTGCATATTCAACCTAATGAACAGGTTTGATTTTGTGATTTATTTATTGAATTTACTGAGGAAATCAGAAATTTGAATTTCAGTGTGATCAATCTTTAGTTTTTTCCGAAGTCTACCTCTTGCAATGTTAATTGAATGTGCTGTTTGACCAGTAATTGCGGCAATTTCTTTCGTGTTCATATTTAAGGAAAGGAAAGCACAGAGTTTCTTTTCGTTTGGCGAAAGTTTAGGGTGTGATTCCGTGAGGTTTTCAAAGAAATGGGGGTGAGCTTTTTTGAATTGAGCTTCAAATTCTTCCGAACGCTTATTATCAACATTTCCTTTTAAATCATGTATGACATTTCCAATAAAATTCTGTTGGTCTTCTTTTACATCGGGTAAGGCTTGGTTTAACTTGTTGACAATTTCATTTATCAGATTGTCTTTCTCCATTAAAAACATTGCTTTTGTCTTGCTTTCTCTTTCTTCGATTTCCTTTTCTAGATTTATATTTTGTTTTTCAATTTCAGCTTTTTGTTTTTCAATAAAATGCAATTGCCTGTTTTTTCGGTGCCGAATAATCAAATAAAATAGGAGTAGAAGTAAGCTTAAGGCTAAAAGACCACTGACAATCAGTTGAAGTATGTATTTGCTGTTTTCAAATTCAGATAATTTTGCCTTGGTTTTGAGTGATTTTAATTTAAGATTTTGTTCGAACACAAATTGCTCATGGTTCAATTTGTATTTTTCAGATGAATCGGTAAAAGCAATTTGTAGCTCTTTATATTTTAAGGCATTTGATTTGTCATTTTTTGCTTTATATAATTCGCTGAGTGCGTTACAAAGATTTAACTTGTCGGCAAAAGTATTGTGAGCATGTATCGTTTTAAAACTCGTTAGCAAATAGCTCAGGGACTTATTTTCATCTTTTTTATCCCTGTAGTATAGTCCTAGGTAAAGAGATCTTTGAGCATCGTCTATTAATTCAGGTGTTTTCGTGGCAAGAACATATGACCTATTAAAATATATTTCGGCAGAATCTATTTTATTTAAGTGCAAAAAGTTAACTCCCATGTTATGGGTTACAATTGATTGCAACCAAAAGTCATTTTTCGCTTTAACAATATTCAGCGCTAAATGCTGCTGCTTGAGTGATTTGTAGTATTGGCCATCAGCTTGCAATGAAAGGGAATAATTACTGTAAATAACTTCTTCTAAATAGTGAGAGTTATTTTTTTGAAGCAAATTCAATGCTTTTGTAAATTCTGCAAATGATTTCTCTAAATTGTTGTTATTGAAGTAATAGAGTTTACCCAATGAATTGTGAAAACGAATCTCATATTGAAGGTTTTTAGAACGAAGAACTTCTTTTTCTAATTTTTTCATCCAAAACATACATTCTTTAAAGTTTTTCATTTCAACTAAGTAAAAATTTGAAAGTTCTTCAAGAATTACATATCTGTCTTCAATGTTTTTTGGATCGCTGTAGTTTTCTAATTCCTGCAGTTTTAAGAGGCATTTCTCTGGATCGCTTTGAACGTTACTATTCACCCATTTTAGTGCTTCTTTTACTTCACTGCTTTGCGCTGTTGAAGTGAAGACTGCGCTTAAAAACGCAAGTAGTAAAAGAGTATTTAATACTTTCGACATAAAACGAAATTAATCAAATTCCAATTAAAACAAAATTCTCCCAAAATGGGAAAAAATGTTTTTAAATGGGAATTTTTTATATTTTAAAATTAAATAATACATTGATTAACAGGGAATTGATATTTTGGCATAATAATCTATTAATGCAGTTCAGATTATCGTAGAGTGGTTTCATGAATAATCCGGTTAGGTAAAAAATTTGAGGGAGATTTTCTCCCTCTTTTTTTATATTGTAAAACTAACCTACTACTACCTTTTTAAATCTTCCGGATTTAAAAAATTCTCAATCTTGCGTTGTTAATAAATAGTTTTTTAGGGCCTATAAAAGCATTTCTACAGTGTTATATTTGTGTAAACTATGAACTATTTGACTATGAAAAGATCTGTACCTTTTTTCTCAATTTTATTATTGGCCAAAACAATTAGCGCACAGACACAAATTGGAAATTCTGATTTCGAGTCGTGGGAAACAACAACTTCAGAAACGGCTGAACCGGTAAATTGGAATAGTTTTAAATCTGCCTCTGGAACTTGGGCAAGTTTTGGTTCTCAGCAGATGGCACAATCAACAAGTGTTCGTCCAGGAAGTTTGGGTGCAAAGTCAGTAAGAATTTTTTCTAAATCTACCTTAGGGGTTGTTGCGAATGGCAATATGACGCTCGGTAGAATTGAAATGGGTAGTGCAACGGCATCAAGTACTTCTAATTACAATTATACAGTTGCCTCTGATCCAAATTTCTCTGAAGTATTGGCAGAAGCTCCAGACTCTTTAGTGGTATGGGTGAAATACACGCCTGTCAATTCAACTGGTGCATTGGCACGATTTAGTGCTGTAATTCATAATAATATAGATGGATTCAAAGATCCAAATGATGTCGCAGGCTCAAATACGGTTGCGACTGCCATTTTAAATTTTCCATCAATTGGGGCATGGGAGCGCTTAGCAGTTCCGTTTACCTATGTTAGTTCTGCTTCAAACGCGGCATTTATTAATATAACATTTACCACAAGCAGTATTCCAGGTGGAGGTGCTGCAAACGATGAGTTGTTGATTGATGATTTGGAATTAATTTACAATCAATCGACAGCGAATATGGATTACCCATCCAATTCGAATATCAGAGTTTTCTCAAATGAAAGCGAACTTCAATTGATTTCGAATGAAGCAATGATTGGAAATTATAATATCTATTCAGCAAGTGGATCATTGGTCCAAACAGGTGATTTAGCTCAGTCCATACCTTTTAAATCGATTTCTGGAGTTTACTTTTTGCACCTTCAAACAGAAAAGGGTTTGCTGATTAAAAAATTCATTAAGCTTTAACAAGTTTTAAGTCTAATTAATTCTTATTTACATGCTGAGGTTCTTCCTAGTTGTTTGTGCTTTTTTGTGCGCTGAAATACTTTTTTCCCAAAATGGGAAATTGGTTGGTAAGGTTCGTGATGTCAAAGGAAATGTAATAATTGGGGCTTCGGTAGTTTATAAAAAGGACATAACAATAGGTGCTACGAGTGATGAACAAGGCAATTACCTTATGGAATTACCTGCAGGAAAATGCGCTATTGTTTGTAAGTATACAGGAATGGTTGCAGATACCTTCTCCGTAACGATTATTGAATTTCAGACTGTGACTTTAGATCTTGTTCTTGTGGAACAAGTGGTGGAGTTGAAAGATGTAGAAGTGAAAGTTGGGAAATTTGATAAGCCATTAGAAGATCAAACTGTTTCTTTGCAAGTCATTAAACCTCAACTCATAGAAAATAAGAACACTAGAAGTATTGAAACAGCTTTGGATCAAACTCCGGGATTAAACATTTTGGATGGTGAGCCACAAATACGCGGAGGAAGTGGATTTACGTTCGGTGTAGGTTCTAAAGTAGCCGTGATAGTTGATGATATGCCAATGCTTTCAGGTGATGCAGGAAGACCAGAATGGGGATTTATTCCGGTTGAAAATATACATCAAGTTGAAGTGATTAAAGGCGCTGCTTCCGTGTTGTCTGGCTCGGCAGCACTTTCAGGTTCTGTGCACATTCGGACAGCATATCCAAAAGCAAAACCTCTTACAAAAATCAATGTGTATTCAGGTGCATATTCAAAACCTTCTATTGATGGTGCAACTTGGTGGGATCAGTATCCTGGTATTCATGGTGTTAATTTTTTGCATTCAAGAATGATAAAACAACTTGATTTGGTCGTTGGGGGTAATTTTAATTATGATCATGGTTATATCGGACCTCCGAAAACAGATTCAATCGTTGCAACCATGTTTCCTGATACAATTTCAAATTTTAAGGAAAGTGACCTTGTCTCAAAAAGAGCAAGATTGAATTTCAATATCCGTTATCGTTCCAAATCAATTAAAGGTTTGAATTACGGACTAAACGGTAATTTCATGTTGGCCCAAACCAATATGGCTTTTGCATGGTTAAATGATACAACAGGTTTGTATCGAGCATATCCTGGTGCAGTATTTCTTCAAGATCAATTTATTTTCAACCTTGATCCTTTTGTAAATCTATACACTTCAACCGATGGCAAGCATGCCTTGAGAACACGGATTTTACATGTGGAAAATGACATGACAGCGGGGCAATCGAATCGTGCGACTACATTTTACGGCGATTACATGTTTCAGAAAAGTTATCCCCAGTTAAAAGGACTTGATTTTATTGGCGGTTTAACTTCAACTTATACCGATTCATATTCTAATATATATGTTGGATCTGGAACACCAAATAATCATTTGCTAAATATTTCGGCGTATACACAACTTGAAAGTAAAATAAACAAAACCTTGAATCTGTCTGCAGGGGGTAGATTGGAGTATTTTCAACTCAATGACACTATAACTGCTATGAAGCCAATTTTCAGGGCGGGAACGAGTATTAAGATCTACCAGGAAACCTACTTGAGAGCCTCTTATGGTCAAGGTTTTCGTTTTCCTACAATTACGGAACGATTTATAAAAACAGGTGTAGGGAATATGGGTGTCTTTCCAAATCCGAATTTGAAACCGGAAAGCAGTTGGAATGCAGAGATTGGTATAAAACAAGGATTGAAATTTGGAAAACTTTATGGTTATCTTGACTTAGCTGGATTCTGGCAAGAATATCAAAATACCATTGAATATATGTTTGGAATTTGGCGTCCATTAACAACACCTCAGGCATTAGGCTCAAGTGCTGGATTTATGTTCTTGAATACAGGGAATTCGCGTGTTATTGGATTGGATGCTTCGTTTACAGGTACTGCAAAGCTTTCTAAAAACGCTGAAATGGTATTTGTAGCGGGATATAATTACATTGTACCAACAACGCTAAGTCCAGATTACGTTTATGCAACAGATTCTATCAATCGGGTTTTTACATATAAAACAACTTCGCTGGATCCTTCAAATAATGTTTTGAAATACCGCTTTTTACACAATGTGAAAATGGATGCAGAAGTCACAATTGCAGGTAAGATAAGTATTGGAGCAAGCGCAAAATACTTCAGTAAGATTATAAACATGGATGCGATAGTGAAAGATTTTGAGCAAATGACAAATGATGTTGACGTGCTTCAAAACATTCGTTACATGGATTATTTTAGCAGGCATCGTTTTGGGAATTGGATATTTGATGCTCGTTTGTCCTATCAGTTTTCAGCAAAACACAAGCTTGCCTTAATTGGATCAAACATACTGAATCGCTCGTATTCATTGCGACCGCTGAAGATTGAACCACCTCGAACAATCATGTTGCAATATACTTTTAAGTTGGAAGGAAATCCCAAGGAGAAAAAATAATTAAGGCTTGAACTTATTATTTGTTTATATTCGCATCGTCTTTGGTTCCACATTGTGGATTAATAAGGAATCCGGTTTGAATCCGGAACTGTATCTGCAGCTGTAACTGCCGCAAGATCTCCCTAAATAAAGTCACTGTCTGCTTTTGCAGATGGGAAGACAGGGTAGAGTTGGTAGGAGTCAGAATACTTGCCTAAGACATGTTGAGAAGACTTCAGATTAAAGTCGGACTCAAATCAAGCGTTCATCGTTTGACGTGTCCTTCTTTTTTCATTCTTCTGTTTTTAATTATTTATTTTTTTAAAACTTAGAAAATGAAAAAAAGTTTACTGTTTATTTTTGCTTTGAGCACAGGTATTGCAAGTGCACAAAATTATCTTCATCAAGCCTTGATTTTAAATGAAGGTTACCATGATTATACAACCGGTGAAATAGTGGTTCCCGTAACTATCGGTTCATACAATCCGGTAACTCAACTTTACGTTTCAGTGGATACTTTGAATGGGATGCGATTCGCTTCTGATTTAATTATCAATCAGGGATACTATTATGTTGCAGCGGATACAAAGATTTTTAAGTTTGATTTGAATACACATGCTCAAATTGCTTCTGTAGATTGTCCGGGAGTTAGAAACTTAGCTGTTTACCAAGATAAGTTAATTGCAACGAGAGGTGAATATTTAACAACGTATGATTCATATTTGCATGTTTACAATACAAATGACCTTTCTCTTGTGCATGCGTTTACTGCAGCTGAAGGTCCACAGTGGGCATCTCAGAACATCGTTGTTGATGGATCAATTGCATACATTGCCGTAAACAATGGTTTCGATTGGGGAAATGAAGTAGGACTTATTGGACAATTGGATTTGAATACATTGGAATACGGGAATGAGATCGATTTAGGTCCTGACGGTAAGAATCCTGACAATTTATTAAAAGTTGGTTCATTTATTTATTCTGTAAACAACAAGGATTGGTCGGGTTCATCTGTTTCAAAAATTGCATTGGATGGATCTTCAAATTCGACTATTAATTTGGCAACTGCGTCAACTGGTTGTGGAACATCCGCTTTACGAGATGATAAGTTGTTGTATCAAATTTCAATGGAAACAACCTTGAATGAATTTGATATTAATATCATGAATAATGTTGGTCCAATAAATGGACATTCTACCAATTATTATGAATTAGCTCAAGAACCGGTTTCTGGGAATTTATACGCGAGTGAAACAGATTTCTTCTCTTTTGGTAAAGTACATGTTTTTGATGCTTCAAATTCAGAGATAGCATTGTTTACGACCAGTGTTTCGCCAGGAACAATCGTTTTTGACATTCGTCCATCTTCAGCAGGAATGAGTGACAATGAATTGAGTTTTGGAATTTACCCAAATCCAACAGAAGGTCAATTTACAATTTCAAATGTAAAAGAGGGTGATTATTCAATTACAGATGTTGCAGGAAAAGTTGTTGCTAGTGGCAAGGTATTTGAAAATCAAAAGATAGATGTTTCTGACCTTCTAAAGGGCTATTACTTTGTCAATGTATCAAGTGGAACTTCATTGGGCGTTCAAAAGATATTGGTTCATTAATAACATATTTTAATATAAAATTGATCCCGTTCGAAAGGACGGGATTTTTTATTTCATTACTTTTAAATTATGCCGGAGTTTTTATCAGCTGAATATTGGAACAATCGCTATTTAAACGATCAGTTTGGGTGGGATTTGGGACAAGTTTCTCCTCCCATCAAAAAATTCATTGATGGAATTGCTGAGCGTGATGTTAAAATTTTAATTCCTGGTTGTGGAGCGGCATATGAAGGAGAATACCTGTTTAAAAACGGATTCACTAATGTTCATTTATTGGATTTTGCGCCTCAATCAATCAATAAATTTAAAGCACGAAATCCTAATTTTCCAACAACAAATCTGCATATTGGAGATTTCTTTTTACATGATGGGAAATATGATTTAATCTTTGAGCAAACACTCTTTTGCGCAATCGATCCAGCCTTGAGAGCTGCTTATGCGGAAAAAGTTTCTTCATTATTAAATTCTGGTGGGAAACTGGTAGGGTTATTGTTCGATCGCGAGTTTGAAGGCGGTCCGCCCTTTGGTGGAAGTAAATCCGAATATATGGAGATTTTTAAAGCTTTCTTTTCAGTTCTATCAATGGAGCCTAGCTATAATTCAATAGGACCTAGGGCTGGAACAGAACTTTTTATTCAGTTGACTAAATAAACTTTTACCTCAAAATTGAGAATTGTTTTAAAATATTTTTTTTTAGTTGCTTTCTTTTTGGGAGCACAAACAGCCTATTCTCAAAGAAAAGCTAACTCCAATAAAAAAGTCCATTTTCAATTTGTCAAGAATAACCAAGATTTTTATGGATTGGATTCACCTGGCAATAACGCGTGGTCAAATCATTACGATACATTGATAAATGATCGCAAAGAGAAAATTTTGATTGCTGTAAAATCATTACCAAACAATACTTCAGGTATAATTGATGTAAGAATTGAAAATTACCGTTATTTCATTCAAGACAGTGTTCGTTTTCTACTTTCAAATACTTCAAAGAGAATTCGCTACAGAAGAATCAACGATAGTACATTAACTATAAATCTGCCAGCAAATGACGATGATTACAATGTAGATGTCTACTATAAATCAAAAAAAATCAACTCGCTTCAGGTAAAGATATATAAAGAGGTCAATGAAAAAGTGGTGGTTGTTCCTTTGTTGCCGATGAATGAATGGGGGGATAGTTTGAAAGTTGGATTAAATACTATTTTTCGTCAAGCGAATCTTAGTTTGGATATCCAAATTAAGCCAGAATTCAAGTTGAAAGACAAAGAACGTTTTTTACTTTTTGACAATCCGCTTACCACTGATCAGTATACACGACAAATGCGTGAATTGAGGGATCTGTATTTTGAAACGTTTTCTGCAGCTGATAAAAAATCATTTTATGTATTCATTATCCCAGGTTTTGTCAATAGTAATCTCAATTCATTTTGTGTAAAAAGTAAGGGGTTATCCTTTGCGACATTTGATACAACTTCTTTTTTTGTTAGAAATACAGCGAATGTTTTAGCAAAAAGTATTGGTTATTTAAAAGACTCTTGGGAAAACAAAGGTCCCAAGCGAGGAACAACAAATAACTTATTGGACGATGGAAGAGGACTTGAGTTAACTCATTTTCAATGGCAAGACCTAAGACACAATGCACACAGTTTTTCTTATTTTGACAATTATGAGGATGTAAGAACAAATAATGGTTTGGTAGCCTATTATTTCTGGCAAGAAGATGTTGATGGGAACATTCGGCTAATTGAAAATCAATATTTATCGAGTATTAAAAGACCATACAAAAAGAATTATGTTTCCTATCATTTGGATATTAATGAATTCCTATTTATGCCAAGATTAAAAGTATTTAATTACTTGATTTGTTATTGGCACCTTATTGCATTTGGAATTATATCAATTACGTCTTTTCTTATCCGCTTTAAGCTCTTCCAAAGAATTAAAAATCATATTCGTAAAGTTGCATTTTGGAAGGTCATCTTGAGAATGATATTCTTTACCATTTCACTTATTTTATGTTCCATCGCGTTTGATTTAATAAATGCTGGTTATGAGCGGTTTGAAGTTAGAACGGGATATTTAAAATATCTTGGTAAACTAAATACGAATCAAGCAATTCAAACTATTTTGTACAACCAGAATCTAAAACAACGAACTCAAAGTAATTTGAAATCTGAAATTTTGATTCGAAAGGAAGATGGTTGGCATGTCAAAAAAAGAAAAAGAGTACTTTATTTCGATGCGATTCAGGATACGAATGGTGTTGTTCAATCTTTTAGGCTTTCTGGCGATAGCGATAGTTTACTTATAAATGCGATTGATTACAGAAAGAAAGCAATTAGTCATTACATGGTCGTCAATGAAAAAGATCAGGAAGGTAAATTAATTCGGCAGCGGATTTTCAATCATGTGGGTGTTGAATTGACCGAAAAAATGACAATTGAGGATCCTCCAAAACGAATTTTGGTTTTTGTAAATGGTTATCGCCCAACATCTGTTGGTCACAGTTTTGAGGATAATTTTGAGGATATTCGAAACAATGGATTGGAATATCCAAATTCGTCGAACATCATTTATACGTTTGATCGTTACGACTACTGGAGACCATGGAATGAAATGGACCTTCAATTTCAAAAACGCATTAATCCTACTGATACATATTATGCAGATGGACATTTTTCAGTATCATCGAGCAACCATCAAAGTTTATTAAATTTCACAACAATAGCTGCGGTATATCCTAAGCGTTGCAAAAAGGGCAAGCATACTTGCTATTCAACAAAGATGACTTCATCCGGTTTCTTTGGAGTGAAAGAAATGAAAACAATCGATTTACATAGAATGGAACCGAATTGGGAAGGTTTTAAAAAACGTGTGAATAATGGTCGGATTGCGGGTAAGAATTTATTGCAAGTATTTAATGAGATTCCAAATAGGTCAGAAAATGACACAATCTATTTTGTAGCACACAGTATGGGATACGCTTATGCATTGGGAATTATTCGGGAATTGAGAGGGAAAATACAATTTGGAGGTTTTTACATTATGGCACCAGAAAATGCATCTTGCGGAAAAGTATTGTTGGATGAATGGAAAGAAGTTTGGCAATATGGAAGTAATTTCAATAAAAAGGGAGGCGATGCGCCGTGTCTGATAGATGGTGTTGCTCCACAAGTCATGGCTGGCGGACTAAAAGAAGATAATAGACGCTATATTCCTATAGAAATGTATGAAGAAAAGGGATTTTATGATTCACATTTTATAGGGTATTATTCATGGATTTTTGATATTCCAAAAGGACAAAAAGGAAATATTACCCAGCGTTGATTTCAAATAGAATTATTGATTCTTAATTGAAAAAATCAATTCATTCAGTAGGTTAAATTTTGATACATATTCTGACCGCGTTTAATTCGGTAAATGGAAGAATATGTTATACCGTTTAATAAGATTGGCAAAGAAGCGATACCATTGGTAGGTGGAAAGAATGCCTCGTTGGGAGAAATATCTTCCTTTTTAGTCAAAGAAGGGATTTTATTGCCCGATGGATTTGCAATTACTACAAAAGCATTTGATAAATTTTTGAAAGACAATCTTTTTGAAGAACGTTTATTAAAGATTTTAGAAACACTTAATTTAAAAAACTACAATAATCTTGATGTTGTTTCAAAAAAAGCTAAAAGCTTAATATTATCAGGAAGGCTGCCTGAAGAGGTTCGCGGTGATATCGTTTCAAGCCTTTTAGAGATGGGCCCAACAATTCAAAATGCCTCTTTTGCAATAAGAAGCAGTGCTACAACTGAAGATTTACCACACGCCAGTTTTGCCGGTCTTCACGACTCTTTTTTAAATGTAAAAGGTGTTGAATCGATATTAATTCATGTCGTTAAATGTTATGCGTCACTTTTCAATGCAAGAGCAATAAAATATCGACTTCATCAAGGAGTACCGCATACATCAGTTTCAATTTCTGTTGGTATTCAAGAGATGGTGCGTTCCGATAAAGGCTCTTCTGGCGTTTGTTTTACTTTGGATCCCGAAACTGGATTTAGAAATGTAATTGTTATAAATAGTTCATGGGGACTTTGTGAAAATATTGTTCAGGGTTCGGTTAGCCCCGATGAATTTATTGTTTTTAAACCACTTCTTGGTGAAGCTTCAGATAGTATTATTTCCAGACAATTAGGAGCGAAAGAAAAAACGATGGTCATCAGAAAAGATAAGTCTGGAACTTATAATTTGGTTACTTCAGCATTGAAGAGATCAAGTTTTTCACTATCAAATAAAGAGGTGTTACAATTGGCTATCTGGGCAAAAAAAATCGAAGATCATTACCATAGACCAATGGATATTGAATGGGCCAAGGATGGTTTAAATGGGCGTTTGTACATCATTCAAGCTAGGCCGGAAACTGTTCATGCAAGAGAGGAAAAAGTAAGCGTGAAAATGTATCAATTGCGTAAAAAAGGCAAGAAGATTGTTAGTGGGACTGCTGTTGGATATGGAATTGTAACTGGTAAAGCAAGGGTTTTAGAAACTGCATCTCAATCAATTCGATTACAACCTGGTGAAATTTTGGTTACGAAGACAACCAACCCTGACTGGGATCCAATCATAAAAAAGGCGTCGGCTATCATTACAGAAAGAGGTGGGCGAACAAGCCATGCTGCAATCGTTGCAAGAGAATTAGGAGCAGTAGCGTTGGTCGGTGCAGAAAGGGTAACTAGATTAATTCAATCAGGGCAAACAATAACTGTTGATGATATTTCTTCATCCGTTGGGAATGTTTATGACGGAAAAGCGGAATGGGATGAAAAGGAGGTTAGCATCAGTGAAATACCTGAGACCGAAACACTGGTAAAATTGATTTTAGCTGATCCAGATCAAGCCTTTCAGCTCTCTTTTTATCCAAATTCGGGTATAGGGTTGCTGCGTCTAGAATTTATCATTAGTAATAAAATTCGTATTCATCCAATGGCTCTCATTCATTTGGATCATTTGAGAGATTTCAGAGTTAAAAAACAGATTGAAAAACTTATCGATGGTTATTCATCTGGTAAAGAATTTTTTATCGATCAATTGGCCTTGAATGTTGCAAAAATTGCCGCTGCTTTTTATCCAAAGCCAGTGACGGTTAGAATGAGCGATTTTAAAACAGATGAATATGCTGGTTTAGTTGGTGGAAGCGAATTTGAAATGAAAGAGGAAAATCCAATGATTGGCTTTCGTGGTGCCTCTCGTTACTACCACAAAAATTACCGCGAAGGATTTGAATTAGAGTGTGCTGCTTTGAAAAAAGTGCGCGACGATATGGGATTAACCAATGTTCAATTGATGGTTCCTTTTTGTCGGACAATTAAAGAAGCGGATGAGGTGATTCATCTTTTTGAAAAACAAGGGTTAAAACGTGGAGAGCGAACATTGAAAATTTTAATGATGTGCGAGATTCCTTCAAACATTATACTTGCCGAGGAATTTGCTAAACGCTTTGATGGTTTTTCAATTGGTTCAAATGATTTAACACAATTGATTTTGGGTGTTGACAGAGGAAATCCATTGCTTTCAGATCTTTTCAATGAAAACGATCCAGCTGTTCGTTCTGTAATTGAAGAAGTCATTAGAAAAGCTGTTCGCAAAAAAATAGAGATTGGATTTTGTGGCCAGATACCAAGCGATGATCCAACTTTTGCAGAATTTTTAGTTGATGCAGGAATAAATAGTATTTCATTTAATCCTGATGCAGTAATAAAAGGCATTTTAAACATTGCCAAAGCAGAAAAACACTTTAAACAAAACAAAGATGAATAGACTAGAAGGACGCTCAATAATAATAACAGGAGCAGCATCTGGCATTGGTAGAGCAATGGCTTTTGCTTTTACGAATGAAGGTGCGAATGTTTTATTGGTTGATAAAGACGAGAAGACATTGAAACAATTAGATACGGAATTGGCGAAATCGAATGGCCGTGTGATCACAATGACTTGCGATGTTTCGAATGAACAACAAGTTGCAGCAGTGGTGAGCAAAGCTGAGTTTGAATTCGGTGGCGTGCAAGTTATGGTGAACAACGCTGGTATCATGGATGATTTTATTCCAGCTGATCATTTAAGTAATGAATTATGGGAACGGGTACTAAAAGTAAATTTATACGGACCGTTTTATTTCTGTCGTGAGGTTTTGCCTATCATGATAAAAAAGGGAAAGGGTGTCATTATTAATGTTGCTTCAGTTGGTGGGATACAAGGCTGTAGGGCAGGGGCAGCCTATACAAGTTCAAAATTTGGATTGGTTGGCTTGTCCAAGAATATGGCATTTATGTATGCAAAAAAGGGTATTCGTTGCAATGTGATTGCACCTGGTGGAGTTGAAACAAGTATTGGTAAAGACATGAAACCAGATGAATTTGGAGGAGAAAGAGCCATGTCAGGAAGTAGTAACATGTTGAGGATGGGTAAACCTGAAGAAATAGCAAGCATCGCAGTGTTTCTAGCTTCAGATGAATCAGCTTTAATGAATGGTGATGTGCTTGTTGCGGATGGTGGATGGACTGCCTATTGATTAAAGCAATTCATCAATTATTTTATCCATCGTATATCCTTCAGCTTCTGCACGGTAATTTCTAACAAGTCGATGGCGAAGAATAGGTTTTGCAACTGCTTTAACGTCTTCGATATCAGGAGAGTACTTGCCATTCAACGCAGCGTGACATTTTGCTCCAATTATGAGGTTTTGAGAAGCCCTCGGACCAGCACCCCATGTAATAAATTCTTTGGTGATTTGTGGCGCAAATTCTGAATTGGCGCGCGTTTTACCGACAAGTTTCACAGCGTATTCTAGTACATTGTCAGTTACAGGAATACGTCTGATCAAATCCTGATAATGAATGATCTGTTCTGCATTTAGAACGTGGTTCAAGGTGGCTTTGTTATCAGAAGTGGTTGATTTAACAATCGCCAATTCTTCAATGTAACTAGGATAGTCCACCCAAATGTTGAACATGAATCTGTCAAGTTGTGCTTCAGGAAGAGGATAGGTTCCTTCTTGTTCTATTGGGTTTTGCGTCGCTAAAACAAAAAATGGGTTGGGTAATTTGTAATTTTTACCCGCCGCCGTCACTGCTTTTTCTTGCATTGCTTCAAGAAGTGAAGATTGCGTTTTAGGTGGTGTACGGTTTATTTCATCAGCCAAAATAATATTGGAAAACAACGGTCCTTTGATGAATTTAAAGTTTCTAGTTTCGTCAAGAATTTCTGACCCAATAATATCAGAAGGCATTAAGTCTGGTGTAAATTGAATTCGGTTAAAACTCAAACCAAGTGATTCAGATATTGTATTTACAAGTAATGTTTTTGCTAATCCAGGCACACCAACCAACAAACAATGTCCTCTTGAAAAAATGGAAATTAGTACTTGATCCACCACATCATCTTGTCCAACGATGACTTTGTGGATTTCATTCTTCAGTTCTTTGTAATGAACGACTAACTGGTCTATGGCTTCTTTGTCTGACATGGTTTGCTAAGATAGGAATCTATTTTTTTGTCCAGTTGTTTTTAAACGTACAATTCTGATATTCTTCATCAATTCGGATGTAGGCATTGTTAATTTTACCTTTAATCCAATTATCGATTGTTTTTTGCTTTTTATCATTTTCAGCGGCCCTTTTTATCAAAGCATAATCTTGACTTAAATTGGCTCGGTGAGGTTCGCTGCGGTTCATCAATCGAACAATTCGAATACCTTGTTTACGATCATAAATATTCATGTAAAGATTAGGCTGAGAAATATCGCCTTTTTCCATTGCATCTGTGATAAGGAAAATTTGTTGGTCAACTTGATTCAAATCTTCCATATCCCAAGTTTGTTCACCTGTTATTGGATTTGTGATAATCCCTTTGTTTTGCATGGTCGCTTCATCGTTAGAAAAACGAATGACAGCTTCATCCCAGGTTATTTTTTTTGAATTAAGTAATGAATAACAGCTATCCATTTTGCGTGATGCTACTTCAAGTTCTGTAGCACTAAATTCAGCAGTAATAAGTATATGTTGACACAGGTAATCATCACCCTTACGGTTAATTAGTTTCACGATGTGATAGCCATAAGTAGTTTCAAATACATCTGAAATTCCACCCGGTTCCAATGAAAATAATGCTGCTTCAAATTGTGGCACCATCATTCCTCTGGTCGCTTCAATTTTTCCACCTTGAGAGGCACTTCCGGGATCCATGGAATGAATGCGCGCTTGAGTGTCAAAACTTTTCCCATTTAGAATATTCGTGCGTATTTCTGCCAACTGATCGTATGCCCGTTTTTTATCATCTTTTGTAACTGCGGGATAATATACAATCTGCTGAAAACTCAATTGAGAGTTTATCAAAGGAATAGAATCTACTGGAATAGTTGCGTAAAATGTTTGAACCTCTTTTGGTGTAACAGAAATATCTTTGGTTATGTTTCTTTCCATTTCATCAGCTAGAAGACGGTCTTTAATAACCGGTCGAAATTCATCTTTTATTTCTGTCGCCGTTTTACCATAGAATTTTTCCATCTCCTGGCGACTTCCAATTTGATTTTCGATTACACGTAATCGATTTTCCATTTCAGCATCCACCTGTTCATCTGAGATTACTAAACTATCAAGTTTTGCCTGATTGATCAATAATTCCTGATACATCAATTGCTCCAACACTTCACAAGACAAGTTAGGAGTTTGTTTCATCCCTGAAGCTAATACTTGTGTTTTTTGAGCTTCGATATCCGAGAGGAGAATGATGTTGTCACCAACTTGGGCTGCTATTTTGTCCACAACAACTCCATCAGGCTGCGCGAATGCATTAAACTGAACGAATAAGAACAGTATGAGAAGATGTTTTAAGGACATAAATTATTTTTTTCCAAGTGAATAAAGAACGTCAGTGTTCACTTTTACAGTATGCTTTTTCGCAAGTTCTTCAAGCCACGTTTTTTCAAGGTAATTTTGATAATCAGATGTTGCTGCACCTTTTGCTTCAGAAAATTCTTTGGTCTTTGGTGCTAGTTTTTCGTTTACCTTGATGACATAATATTTCCCTTCAAATTGAAAAGGCTTATTTGCTCCTTTTGATAAGTTCGTTCCTTTCAAGTAAGCGGTATTTTCAATATCAAATTTGTTCGTTTTTACACTTAGATTTAATTCGCTGTCTTTGTTAATTACTTCAATAACATGCTTAGAATTAATCGTGTCATTTTGAATCATTTTGAAAACTTTATCAGCTATTTTAGTATCAGAACAAATATATACAACAGCATCCAAACGATTGCCCCACATATAATTTGAGCGGTTTGCCTCAAAGAATGATTTTAGTCCCAGTGTGTCTTTCATCGCTTTGTTCCACACTTTATCAGACATTACTTCATACAATAGAATTCCGTCGTGGTATTCTGTAACTAATGCTTTGTAGTCAGGGTATTTAAGTGTCAACCTCGATTCTTCATAATTCAAAATGGATTCTTTTTCCCAATTTTTGAATTGTTGATTTACCACAACGCTATTAGCATCTTTACGAATTCCTCTGTAGTTGTTTTCCATGTAGCGTGCAAAATCTTGCTGACCAAAATTCTTTCCATCAAGAACAAAAATAGGTTTGTTCGATTTCAATTTATCTGCTTTCCATTTTCCGAAATAGTAGGTTGTATCCAAATTTTTAACAAACCATTTCAATGACTTTTTGGAGTTGTTAGAGTAGTGGTATTCGTTTTTCAATTTCAAGACAAAAGAATCTTGTGTCTTTTTAGAACGTTCATCTCTGTTCACTTTAGATTGAAGTTCCTTTTTCATGTCATCAAATGGTTTTACATCTGTCCATTCAATCTTCTTGATAATATGAAAACCATAATCTGTGCGCACAGGTTTACTAAAATCTCCATTGTTTTTTAATGCGAAAGCAGCATCTTCAAAGGAAGTAACCATTCTTGTAGTCGTTCCACTTCCAAAAGCTGGCAATTCTCCTCCTTTTTGGCTAGAGCTTGGATCATCAGAATATTCTTTTGCTAAAGATTCAAAATTTCCTCCAACAACCAGTTTGTCATAGATTTCATTGATTTTCTTTTCCGCATTTGTAATATCCTCTTGAGATGCCGTCTTAGGGACAGCTATCATGATGTGAGCTGTTTTAACAGTTCCACGCGCCGGACGTTTGTCAGCAACTTTAAGAATATGGTATCCAAAACGTGTTCGGAATGGAGCAGAAACTGAACCAACTGGAGTGGTAAAGGCTTTGTCTTCGAATGGATAAACCATTTGGAACGCCGTGAAATATCCTAAGTCACCACCATTGTTAACTGCGGAAGGGTCTTCAGAGCCATTTTTACTTTTTGCAACAGATGCAAAGTCTTCTCCTTTTTCAATACGTGCCTTCAACCCCATGATTCGATTGTATGCTGCGAGAGTGTCAGCAGGCAAAGCGCTGCTTTCTAATTTTACTAAAATATGAGAAGCTCGAACTTCCATTTTAGTGCGGTCATACGCTTCTCTAACCAATGCCTGATTTTGAGCAGAATCTACAAGATAGGGTAGGGAAAGTTGTTTTTTATAGCCATCCAATTCCTTTTTTAATTTAGGAATTGTGTCGTATTTCAAGGTTTCAGCTTCTGCAACTTTTAATTTGAATTTTCTGAATAGCTCCATGTATTCATCAAGAGATGCTTTGTCATATTTCGGATCTTGATTGTTCTTAAGGTATATCTGTAAAAACTCTGACTTAGTTACTGGTTTACCATCAATTTCCATTAGAATGGGATCCTGTTGGGCGTGAAGAGTTAATTTGAAAAAAGTTGCAAAAACGATAAGAAAAATATACTTCATGGCTTTAAAAAATTTAGCAGCCCAAATTTAATCGGAACTGCTATTACAACGTAAATTTTAACGTTTATTTTATACTGTAATTTGGTGCTTCTCTTGTTATTGTAACGTCATGTGGATGTGACTCACGAACACCAGCAGAAGTTATTCGGACAAATTTAGAGCCTTTGAGCTTATCTATTGTTGGAGCGCCACAATAACCCATACCGGCTCTTAATCCACCAATAATCTGATACATTACTTCTACTAAATGACCTTTGTAAGGGACTCTTCCTGATATTCCTTCCGGTACCAATTTCTTTATATCATCTTCAGCATCTTGGAAATAACGGTCTTTTGATCCTTTTTGCATTGCTTCAAGCGAGCCCATTCCACGGTAGGATTTGAATTTTCTTCCTTCATAAATGATGGTTTCACCTGGAGATTCTTCAACGCCAGCAAACATTGATCCAACCATTATTGTATCAGCACCCGCAGCAATTGCTTTCACAATGTCCCCTGTGTAACGAATACCACCATCAGCAATTACAGGAACACCTGTTCCTTCCAAGGCTTGAGCGACTTCATTTACAGCAGATAATTGCGGCACACCAACTCCAGCAATAATGCGCGTCGTACAAATTGAACCTGGACCTATCCCAACTTTTACAGCATCAGCCCCAGCATCAGCCAAATATTTTGCGGCTTCAGGTGTAGCAATATTTCCTACAATTACTTCCAGTTTTGGAAATTGATTTTTTACTTCTTTTAACTTATCAACAACCCCTTTTGTGTGGCCATGTGCTGTATCAATTACAATTGCGTCAACGCCAGCTTCTACTAATGCACTTACACGCTCCAAAGTATCGTTTGTTACACCAACAGCCGCGGCTACTCTTAAGCGACCATAAGAGTCTTTGCACGAATTGGGATGAGTTTTAACTTTAATGATATCTCGGTAAGTGATTAATCCAATCAACTTGTTGTTTTGGTCTACAACAGGTAATTTTTCAATTTTCTTTTCTTGAAGAATTTCCTCGGCCGCGGCAAGGTTCGTGCCATCTGGTGTCGTAATAATGTCTTTAGACGTCATCACCTCCCGAATAGGACGGTTTACATCTTTTTCAAAACGAAGATCACGATTCGTAACTATACCTTTGAGTTTTCTTGCTGCATCTACAACTGGAATACCACCAATACCGTTTTCTTTCATCAATGCCAAGGCGTCTTTCACGAGTGCATCTTCTGACAACGTAACTGGATCAAGAATCATTCCGCTTTCAGACCTTTTTACTTTACGTACTTCAAGCGCTTGACCAGCAATTGGCATGTTTTTGTGTATGACACCAATTCCTCCCTGCTGAGCCATAGCAATTGCTAATTTTGCTTCAGTTACAGTATCCATAGCTGCGGAAATAATCGGTGTGTTTACTTCGATATTTCGAGTAAGCTTACTTTTTAATTTTACATCTCTTGGAAGTACCTCAGAATAGGCTGGAACGAGCAATACATCGTCGTAGGTGAGGCCTTCTTTGATTTGGTTAATGTTGGACAGTGACATTGAACTTATTTTTTGAATAAATTCCTGCAAAAGTAATATTATTTTCCGAGTTAAAAATGGGGAAAAGCTTTGTTAAATTTTCGAAAAAGTTTTTGTTGCCTCGATTTAAAAATGTACTCTTGTCTTGATATCAGAACAATGATTAAAGTAATATTTATATTTCTCCTTTCAACTTTGCCTTTGTTTGTCTTTGGTCAATCTAAATTGGTTAGAGATTCGTCTGAATTGATACAACTTTCAGGGGTCGCAATTTCTGAGTCTGATATGAACCCTTTGCCTTACACGACTGTTTATGATAGATCAATTCGAAAAGGAGTTATTTCTGATTATTATGGGTTTTTCTCAATGGTAGTGCTACCTGGAGACACATTGTTGTTTTCCTCTTTCGGCTACAAGACATCAACTTATATAGTTCCCGATACCTTGAAAGATAATCGTTACTCAGTAATTCATATGCTTCAACGTGATACAATTGATTTGCCTGCAGTTACTGTCTATCCATGGCCGTCGAGGGAAGATTTTGCCCGCGCTTTTGTTGAAATGGAGCCTTATGACGATGCCATTCGTCGTGCTCAACGAGAGTTATCTGGAGAAAGTTTAGCATTCGTGGCAGCTAAATTAGAGAATGATGCTTCATTAGCTTACGGATATGCAACGAATCAGCGGTATACTAAATTGTATACGAATGGTCAACTTCCAGCAAACAATTTGTTGAATCCATATTCCTGGGCTAAATTGATCCAAGATTGGAAAGCCGGAAAATTATCTAAGCAATAAATTCAAATTTTATAGGCTACTTTTTAAATACTACCTCATCGTAGGGCACGCGATTTCTTTCTCCCCATATTCCAGCTTCAGTTCCAAGTCCAACGGAAATAATCATATTGATTTCTGCTCCACGAGGTAATTTTAATGCGCGTTTCACTCTTTTTTCATCAAATCCCTCCATTGGGCAGGAATGAAATCCTTCAGCTGCTATTGATAGCATGAATGTTTGAGCAGCGAGAGCACATGATTTATGAACCGTAATACGTTGGTTCGCTTTTCCTCCGGTTCTGAAAAATGGTTTACGTAGCCCCATGAAGAAACTAATGCTTCGTCTAACTAAACTCATAATTCCAAATGGATCATTGCTGTATAGTAATGGCATCACTTTACCATAATAGCTTAAACCACCTTTTTGAAGTTTATTCGGTTCTCCATCAAAAGTTTCCTTGATTTTCTGAAGGTTCCATTTGGCTCGTTCACGCCATTTGTCTTTTCTTGTAACAAATACAACCATTTGTTGAGTTGTTTTTGCAGCCTGCTGACTCAAGCATAACGGAATCATTTCGTTTATAGCCTCTTTTGAAGAAATCCAATAGAACTCCCATAGTTGCATATTGCTGCTATTCGGTGAAAGAATTGCGCGCTCCAGACTAACCTTAATTACCTCCTCTGGCACATTTATATTTGGATCAAAACTTCTGTTTGATCTTCTGAATTCGATTATTTTTTGAAATTCATTATTCATACTTTATAAACAAACCAGGAATTATACCGGATAACACAAAAAGTACTTCTCTACAGGCAAAGCAAGAGCTGAAATATTGAGGTTGTCTGACGCCTTTGTCAGATCAATAATCTCACCATTTTTCATCAGCATATTGATATTCTGCTTGTTGTGGTTGTACGCATTGTTACTTAGAATATCGGAGTAAACAAAAAAATCAACCTCACTATCGTCCAAATCAAATTGCTTTCGTGCTAACTCTTTTTCCAATTGAATTCGATCTGGACTAAATGGTTCTTTTGAAATTTCTATTTTGAACAGTTTACGATTCACAAGTCTTTTCGAAAGTTCTGAGAGGGTTTTGTCAGGATGCGATTGCCATACCTTTAATGCGCCTAGAATATCGTAATCATCTAAATCTGAGAATAAATTCAAGAATTTTTCGTCAGTCTCGAAATTCTCCTTGGTGACATCATTGTTGAGAAAGAAATGAAGTGCTGGACTGGCAAAAAGTTGGTCGCCTTTTTTGGCTAATTGTTTTGCTCTTCGCAAGGTATGAATCAACATGAATTCCGCTGCAACAACGGTTTTATGAAGATAAACTTGCCAATACATCAATCGACGTGCAACGATGAATTTTTCTATTGAATAGATTCCCTTCTCCTCCAGAACAAGATTCCCTTCATGTACATTCAGCATCTCGATCAGACGATCACTTCCTATAATGCCTTCACTCACACCAGTGTAAAAACTGTCCCTGTTAAGGTAATCCAATCGATCCATGTCGAGCTGACTAGATACTAATTGATAAAGAAAAGGTTTGTGATGTTTGTTTTTGAAAACTAGCAATGCTCGATCTAAATCTTCACCAAATTCTTTCGCCAATCGATCCATGAAAAAACCAGATATTTCCTCATGACTAACGCCGCTAACAATATCGTATTCGAGAGCATGACTAAAAGGTCCGTGACCGATGTCGTGGAGCAAAATAGCAATTAATACAGCACGTTCCTCATCTGGGGTAATTTCATGTCCTTTTCTTCGAATTGTTGCAATAGCTTGCGTCATGAGGTGCATTGCTCCTAAAACATGATGAAATCGGGTGTGCAAAGCGCCTGGATATACCAAATGACTTAAGCCAAGTTGCATGATTCGACGTAAACGCTGAAAATAGGGGTGTTCAATCAGGTCAAAAATAAAATCGTCGGGGATTGAAATAAAACCGTAGATCGGGTCGTTAAAAATTTTCTTTTTGTTATTTCGACTAAGGTTCGGACGCAATTGAATACTTTTAAATCTTTTTCAAACTTACTTAAAATAAGCGAACATGCAAGGCAAAATACTTTGGGCAGATGATGAAATAGAGTTGTTAAAACCGCACATAATGTTTCTTGAATCGAAAGGATATGTGGTCGATTCTGTTAACAATGGTGCTGATGCAGTTGAGAAAAGCAACGAACTGGATTATGACATCATCTTTTTGGATGAGAACATGCCAGGAATATCAGGATTAGAAGCACTTTCTAGAATTAAGGAAGCCAAGCCGTATGTGCCAGTCGTCATGATAACAAAAAGCGAAGAAGAACACATTATGGAAGAGGCAATTGGTAGTAAAATAGCTGATTACCTTATAAAGCCTGTAAATCCGAATCAGATACTTCTGAGTATTAAGAAGAATCTTGATCAAAGTAAATTGGTGTCACAAAAAACGAATTCCAATTACCAGCAAGATTTTAGACAGCTAGGAATGCAGTTGAGTGGACATCTTGATGCATCAGAGTGGGCAGAGATGTATGCAAAACTTGTTTTTTGGGAGTTGGAGCTTGAAACGATTGAAGATTCAGGCATGCGTGAAATTTTGAACATGCAGAAGAAGGAAGCCAATCAATTGTTCGTAAGATACATTGAGAATAACTACTTGGATTGGTTGAATGGCGATGATGGTGCTCCTCAAATGATCCATAAATTGATGAAAGATCGAGTTATTCCGGCTTCTGAAGGTGTGAAAACGTTCGTTTTAGTTATAGATAATTTAAGATATGATCAATGGAAAGTATTGCAGCCTGCGTTTTCAAAATATTTCAATATTGAATCAGAGGAAATCGTTTATTCAATTCTACCAACCGCAACGCATTATGCTCGAAATGCATTTTTCGCAGGGCTCTTGCCAAGTGAAATAGCAAAAAGATTTCCTGATCTATGGAAAAATGAAGAAGATGAAGGTGGGAAGAACATGCATGAAAAAGATTTTCTGGAAGCGAATTTGAAACGCTTAGGTAAAAATGTAAAGTGGTCGTACAATAAAATTACAAATCTAGATGCGGGTAAAAAATTAGCCGATAATTTCAATCAATTAAAAGATAACGAGATCAATTTTATAGTATACAATTTTGTGGATATGCTATCGCATGCGCGAACTGAAATGGAGGTCATCCGTGAGTTAGCATCTGACGAAGCAGCATATAGATCTTTAACAGTTTCTTGGTATGAGCATTCTCCTTTAAATGAGATTGTTAAAAAAATTGCTGAAAGTGGCGCAAAACTCTTGATAACAACTGATCACGGAACTGTAAGAGTAAATTCTCCAGTTAAAATTGTTGGTGAGCGTTCAACGAATTCTAATTTACGCTACAAAGTGGGCCGAGGCATGTCTTACAATGAAAAAGATGTTTTTCGAATTGCAGATCCCCAAGAGGGATTCCTTCCAAAAACGAAGATGTCGAGTGAGTTTGTTTTTGCCAAAGGTGATGACTACTTTGTGTATCCAAATAACTACAATCATTTCGTGAATTACTATGGAAATACATTTCAACATGGTGGGATTTCACTTGAGGAAATACTTATTCCATTTATTGAATTGAAAGCGAAAAAGTGATTGGTCTATTCGGTGAACTTTAATTAAGTTTGTTTCCTCTCAACGTATAAAATGACGATTCAAATTTCGGATATTACTGATATTCATCGCAGTGCGAAAGAATTCCTCGATCATATAGGTGATAATCGTGTCTTCTGTTTTGAGGCTGATATGGGTACAGGGAAAACAACCTTTATTACGGCCGTTCTTGCAGCAATGGGAATTCAAAACATTGAAGGATCTCCAACCTATTCTTTGGTGAATACATACGATTGTCAAATGTTTGGAAGAGTTTATCATTTTGACGTTTATAGATTGAGAAATGAAACTGAAGCGTATGACATTGGTATAGAGGAAATGCTTTATGGGGAAGGTCTTTGTTTCATTGAATGGCCAGAAAAAATCAAGAATTTAATCCCAGATAATGCTATTTGGGTGTATATTCGTAGAAACGAAGATAATTCCCGCACAATAACAATTCAAGAATGATTACAGATCCAGAAATATTAAAAAAACTGATCGAGCAAGGTAGTTTACTTCCAAAGGAAGAAATGCTTGAAATAGGAAGAAAAAAAGGCAGTCTGTTTATAGGGATTCCTAAAGAAACTTCTTTTCAAGAAAGAAGAGTTGCATTGGTGCCAGTGGCTGTTTCTGTTTTAGTTGCGAATGGTCATCGCGTGCGTGTTGAATCCAAAAGTGGCGAATTAGCTAGTTTTTCAGATCGCGACTACAGTGAAGCTGGTGCTGAAATTTGTTACGATGCAAAGGAGGTTTTCGAATGTGATATCATTTTCAAAGTCGCGCCTCCATCAGAAGATGAGGTTGAAATGATGCCCGGAAATCAAACATTAATTTCTGCCTTACAATTATCTGTTCAGCCAAAAACAATTCTTCAAAAACTAATGCAAAAGAAGGTTACGGCTGTTGCTTGGGACTATATAAGGGACGAAGCAGGAGTCTTTCCTGTTGTTCGCACAATGGGCGAAATTGCAGGTACAACGTCTGTATTAATTGCAGGAGAATTACTTTCTTCTTTTCCAGATGGGAAAGGGGTGATGCTAGGCGGAGTTGCTGGTGTGACTCCTACAGAAGTTGTTGTCATAGGCGCGGGAACAGTAGGAGAGTATGCTATTCGTTCAGCGATTGGACTAGGCGCTGCAGTTAAGGTTTTTGATAATTCACTTTCTCGATTGCGACGTTTGCAAAACGATCTTGGACAAAGAATTTATACCTCTGTATTGAATCCAAAAGTGCTAGGGAAAGCGTTGCGTCGCGCGGATGTTGTCATTGGTGCATTGCGTGCGCCTTTAGGTCGAACACCTTGCGTTGTTACGGAAGAAATGATTGAATCGATGAAAGCTGGTTCTGTCGTTGTGGATGTGAGCATTGACCAAGGAGGTTGTTTCGAGACTTCACATGTTACCAATCATAAAGAACCAACATTTGTGAAACATGGTGTGATCCATTATTGTGTGCCAAACATTGCCTCAAGGGTTTCTAGAACTGCATCCTTTGCGCTTTCCAATATCTTTTTGCCAATTCTTTTGGATATGGGGGATCAAGGCGGTTGTAGAGACTTGATTAAAAATGATATAGGTTTCAGGGGTGGAGTGTATATATACAGGGGTACACTTACGAGTGAGGTTTTAGGAAAGGTTTTTGACTTGAGATATAAGGATATAGAGTTGCTTATTCTCGGCATTTAGTAATATGCTTGCGCTTTCGGTTATAGCCTATTTGTTACTCACATTGTTTATTGGGTATCTTGCTTCTAGGAAGATAAAAAATGCTACTGATTTTGCAGTTGCAGGGCGAAAGCTACCTTTTTTAATGTCTTCTGCGGCCTTATTTGCAACTTGGTTTGGGAGTGAAACAATTCTTGGATCAACTGAAGAATTTTTAAAAGATGGATTGATTGGTGTCATAGAAGAACCATTAGGCGCAGCACTATGCTTAATTATAGTGGGTATGTTTTATGCAAGACGGATGTATAGAACAAATGCTATGACTTTTTCAGATGTATTTGCAGATAAATTTGGGAGGAAAGCAGAATTGATTAGTGCCTTGGTTATGATTCCGAGCTTTTTTAGTTGGATTGCAGCTCAGTTTATCGCCTTAGCAATGATATTTCAATTACTATTTGGGATTAATTTTCTCGAAGGATTATTAATTGGATCAGTCTTAGTTGTAGTTTATACAACATTAGGAGGAATGTGGGCCGTCTCGGTTACAGATACCGTTCAAACAGTTGTTATAATTGTTGGATTGTTATTTATTCTTTTTCTTTTTTTATGGGAAACTGACATAAATAAAGTCATTGAAAGCACTCCAAAAGGATATTTTCAACTTGCTGATGCGAATCGACTTAATTGGATTGAATGGTTGGGTGCTTGGTGCACGGTAGGTTTGGGTTCAATTGCATCTCAAGATATTTTTCAACGAGTGATTTCATCTAAAAACGAGAAGGTTGCAATGTTTTCTGCATTAAGTTCTGGTGTCTTGTACTTGATTATTGGGATTGTTCCTTTGATAATAGTACTAATAGGTAAGTTTCTCTATCCAACTTTTTATAACCATAATCAAGGAAATTTTATTTCCGCATTAATTATGATGAAAACCCCTGTTTTAGTTCAGGTTATTTACTTTGGCGCGCTGATTTCAGCACTTCTAAGCACTGCTTCAGGAGCAATATTAGCACCTGCAACAGTGTTGGCTGAAAATGTAATCAGAAGGTTTTATCCTAATTATGATTTTTTGAGAATCATGAGGTGGAGTGTTGTTGGAATAGCATTTGTTTCAGTATGTATTTCTTTGTCAAACAAAAGTATTTTTGAATTGGCAGGATTAGCTTCTGCATTTAGTTTGGTTTCTGTCTTTATTCCTTTTACTGCCACATTGTTTTATAAAGGAACGACATCTTCTGGGGTCATTTTGGCAATGATTATTGGAATTACCGGTTGGTCCGTTGCTGAATTTTTCGAAATTGATTTCCCTTCTTTTTTTATTGGGATGTTTTGCTCAACGGCAGGATTAATGATTGGAATATTTTACGACCGTAATTTCAAAATTCAGAGTTAATGTTTCCGCCACTTCAATTACCCAAAGCTCAACTGAGACTTGCTCGCAGAGGAAAGGGTATTCATGTGTGGTGTGTGTTGAGAAAAAAATTTCTTTTATTAACACCAGAAGAGTGGGTGCGTCAACATTTAATCCACTTTTTAATGCATCATAAAGGTTATCCTCAAGGAAGGATGGCCTCAGAGTATGCAATTTCATATAACGGAATGTCCAAGCGATGTGACATAGTGGTATTCAATGCTGAAGGAAAACCAAAAATGATTTTTGAATGCAAGGCTCCTGAAGTACAATTAACACAAAAAACGGTTTTTCAAATCGCACAATACAACAAGGTTCTTCAAGTTGAAAGATTAATAATTTCAAACGGAAATCAACACTTCAATTTCGAATTAAGCGAAGATATATCGTCATTAATTATGCAAAATGGAATCCCTTCGTGGACAGAAAATTAGTAGGCTTCTAATTTGAAATCAGAGGTTTTGTGAAATGTTAAATCTGGATAATCTTGCTCTGCCATATTGAGTAAGAATTGAGTCTCTGCTAGGAAAACCAAATTATCATCTTTATCCTTTGCAAGGTAATTTCCTTTGGCTTTGATGAAAGATTCAAGCTGCGTTTTATTGTCAGTAGTAACCCAACATGCTTTGAAATAATTCTTAGGAGCAAAACGACAATTTGCACCGTATTCGTTGATAAGCCTATGTTGAATTACTTCAAATTGCAGTTGACCAACAGTTCCTACAATTTTTCTATTACCTGGTTGCATTATAAACATTTGTGCGACACCTTCATCCGTCAATTGGTGTATTCCTTTATCAAGTTGTTTGGATTTCATTGGATCCAAATTTTCCAATTCCATAAAGATTTCAGGAGAGAAGGAAGGAATCCCTTTATACATCATTTTTTCTCCTTCTGTAAGTGTGTCACCAATTTTAAAATTCCCTGTATCATATAATCCAACTACATCTCCTGGGAAAGCTTCATCGATAACACTTTTATCTTGAGCCATGAAAGATGTGGGATTTGGGAATTTAAAGTTCTTGTCTAAACGTACGTGATGATAAAATTTATTACGTTCGAATTTTCCCGATACAATGCGTAAAAAGGCAATGCGATCGCGGTGTTTTGGATCTAAATTGGCGTGGATTTTAAAAACAAATCCCGAAAACTTTGAATCACCGGGTTCTACGAAACGAGCATCTGATTCCCGTCCTATTGGAGAAGGAGAAATCTCAATAAACGTATCCAGAAGTTCCTGTACACCGAAATTGTTAACAGCAGAACCAAAAAACACAGGTGCTATTTTGCCCTCAAGGTATGCTTCGCGATTGAAATTATCGTAAACACCATCAATAACATCTAATTCCTCTCTTAATTCTTCTGCAAAAGCATCACCAACAATATCATTGAGTTGCGGATCATTCAAGTCCTTTATGGACACAATTTCTTCTTCTCGTTTTGTTTTATTTGCTTGAAAAAGATTTAGGTTTTGATCGTATATATTGTAAACACCTTTGAAGCGATCCCCCATTCCAATTGGCCAAGTAAGCGGTCTAACTTTGATATCAAGTTTTTCTTCAAGTTCATCTAATAAAGTAAACGCATCCTTTCCTTCGCGGTCCATTTTGTTTACGAAAATGATGACTGGAGTATTTCGCATGCGACAAACTTCCATCAATTTTTCCGTTTGTGACTCAACGCCATTTGCACAGTCAATAACAAGGATTACACTATCAACAGCAGTCAAGGTGCGGTAGGTGTCCTCCGCGAAATCCTTGTGTCCAGGTGTGTCTAGAATATTAACTTGTTTGCCGCCATACTCGAAAGCCATTACGGAAGTAGCCACTGAGATACCCCTTTGTTTTTCAATTTCCATGAAATCTGAAGTAGCTGTTTTCTTGATTTTATTGTTTTTTACGGCACCGGCAGTTTGAATTGCACCCCCAAAAAGGAGCAATTTCTCAGTTAATGTTGTTTTACCTGCATCGGGGTGAGCAATAATTCCAAATGTTCGGCGCTTTTCGATCGATTCGCTGTTTTTCATCTTGTCAGACAAAGTTTAATAAATTAAAAAAAGGAATCCGTAATGGATTCCTTTAAAATCTGGGAGGAAGATGGGGCTCGAACCCACGACCCTCGGTACCACAAACCGATGCTCTAACCAACTGAGCTACAACCTCCATTTTTAGATGCTGCAAATATAGATAAATTCTGATTTTATCAAACAAAGAAGTGACATTTTTTTTATATTTAAACTATTATTCAATGCCTACTAAATGACCATTAACAAGAATTAGTTTGAAAACAAAAGAACTTCTAATCAAAGAATTCGAGCATAGGTTGTTCGACGAGTCGTATGAGAGAATCTTCAAATGTCTTTCCATGATCGAAGAAAGAGATTTGTGGCGCACACCTGTTCAAAATATACCACCAATTGGAAATTTAATTTTGCATCTGTGTGGCAATGCTAGACAATGGATTTTATCAGGATTGGGAGATAAATTGGATAATCGAGATAGAGATCAAGAATTTGTTATTCAAACCAATATAAAAAAATCAGAATTGATCTTTTTATTACAGAATTTGAGAGTGAATTTGCGTCAAACGATTGTTGATATTGATCCTAAGGTTTTAGAAAAAAAGCATTCTATTCAAGGATTCGAGGTTACAGGATTTTCAATTCTTATTCATGTAATCGAACATTTTTCTTATCACACCGGACAAATTACAACATTGACAAAGTGGTTGACGAATAAGGAAACTGATTATTATGGTGATATTGATTTGAATCAATTGAACAAACTCAATTAAGGTTCATTAATAAGCATGATTTGTTGATAAGTCAAGGCCTTGATTCGTTTAAAAAGCACTCATAGACTTAATTTTGCAGAAACAACTTGAAAATGCTGAAAATCGGTGTATTTGGTGCTGGTCATTTGGGTAAAATCCATCTAAGACTTTTAAAGGAGCTCAATGATGAATTTGAGCTGGTTGGTTTTTTTGATCCGAATGATGCCGCTGCAGAGCAGATTGTGAACGAATTTGGAATTGAAAGATACCTCCAAGCAACTGATTTAATTGAACTAGTTGACTGCGTAGATGTTGTAACTCCGACATTGGCTCATTTTGAAATTGCCTCCCAAGCACTTCGAAAAAGCAAGCATGTTTTTATAGAAAAGCCAGTTACTGAAACGATAGAAGAGGCAAGGGCATTAATGGAGCTTGCAAGAGAAGCAAATGTGAAAGTACAGGTCGGACATGTTGAGCGTTTCAATCCTGCATTCCAGGCTGCTATTCCTTATTTCAAAAAAACGATGTTCATCGAAACACATCGCTTAGCCCAATTTAATCCTCGGGGCACAGATGTACCGGTTGTTTTAGATCTAATGATTCATGATTTGGATATTATTCTAACTGTTGTAAATTCTGGGGTCAAACGAGTGTCTGCATCAGGTGTAGCTGTGGTAAGTGATACGCATGATATTACCAATGCTCGAATTGAATTTGACAATGGATGTGTTGCGAACCTAACTGCATCACGTATTTCCATGAAAAATATGCGAAAATCACGCTTCTTTCAAAAGGATGCCTACATCAGCGTTGACTTCTTGAAGAAAGAACTTGAAGTTGTAAGGATGGAAGATGTTGATGGTGAACCAAATCCGCTAGATATCGTGTTTGATTTAGGAGAAGGAAAGCCAGTGAAAAAAATATTCTTTGATAAGCCTGAAATTAATGAGGTAAATGCTATAAAAGAGGAGTTGAGAACTTTTCACGAAGCAATCATACATGACAAAATACCTGTTGTTCCTTTGGAAGATGGTTTTAGAGCCTTAGACGTGGCGCAAAAGATCATGGAAAAGTTAAAATTGTCCTCCTCCGTAATCATTGACAATAATTAAAAAAAGACAGCGTTAAAGGATTGCTTATGAGAATTTTTGTCTGCTTTTTGACCGTTTTTCTATTATTTACATCGTGTGTAAAAAACAACCCTGATCCTGCATGGTTGGAAGTTAAAGCATGGACGCTTCAATCAAATCCTGATTTGGTGAATATTGAAGGCGAGTTGAGTCATAATTTTTCTAATGCGTGGGTTTTTGTAAATGACAAGGTAATCGGCGTGTTTGAGGTGCCATTTAAAATTCCAATTCTTCAGAGTGGAACCTGCAATATTAAACTTTATCCAACTGTTATAATCAATGGCATTGCAGCAGCAAAAAAGATTTATCCTTTTGTAGAGAAATATGAGATTACGGCTGAGCTCGTCCAAAATAAAACGCTTACAATTGAGCCAGTTACAAAGTACAGTAGCTATGCACAATTTTGGATTGAAGACTTTGAAGATGCAGCTTTAAAAATCAATACGGATGCAACTTCCGCGGATACAATGATTGTTGGAAATGATCCTCAAATAATGAAATGGAATCGTTACGGAATCGTTACTTTAAACAACATAGATACAAATTGGGTTGCCTATACAACGGATGAATTAGCGCTGCCTAAGGGACAAGAAGTTTTTTGGGAAATCGATTATTACAATACAAATGCTGTCACAACAGGTGTAATCGCCTTATCCAATAGCGCTGCGCCAAAGAACAATGAGTACATTCGTTTAAATGCTCAAGCCCCATCTTCCGTAAAATGGAAGAAAGCATATCTTGACTTAAAAGAAATTGTAACTAATTCTTCTGGTGCAAATTCATTTCTGTTGTCGTTTCAATCGAAACTAGACGAGGGAGACAGCGAAGGCATAATTGTTATTGATAACATCAAAGTGATCCATTTCTGAATATGCAGCATCGAACATTGGTTTATTTGCTTGTATTGATGGATTGGTTATTCGCCGTCTTAAGCTGGATTCTGTTCTATTTTTTTCGAAAAGTAGGCATTGAGAAAGTTGAATTCAATGTCAATGAATCTTTTTATGCTGGTGTTGTTTTCGTTCCATTACTATGGGTACTACTTTATTTCTTGCAAGGTACATATCACGATGTCAAAAGATTGTATAGGATAAAGGTCTTTAACTTAACTTTCCTGGCATCACTTATTGGGTCGTTGATTATCTTTTTTACTTTGTTACTTGATGATGAAATAAGCGGTTATCAGCAATATTATCGGTCAGTGATTCTTCTTTTTGTTACTTATTTCACTTTGACGTTTATTCCACGTTTGATTTTCGTTTCAATTGTAGTGACGCGAATTCATTCCGGAAAGTATGCATTTCCAACTCTTTTAATTGGTGGAAGCGATAAGGCAGTCGAAATTTTCAATGAAATAATCAGTTTGCCTAAAGGTATTCACCGTTTCATTGGTTTTGTAAATATAAATGGAGTAGATCGACAGTTGGAGGAAAAACTAAATTACCTTGGTCATGTCAACGATTTAGATGCAGTTCTAAGAGAAAACAATATAGAAGAAGTGATCATAGCGCTTGAAAGCACAGAACACGCTAAATTGAAATCAATTGTTACTCGAATAGAGGGGAGTAATGTGCGCATCAAAATTTTACCGGATATGTATGATATTTTATCTGGTTCGGTAAAAATGAATAACATCTTTGGTGCCTTGCTTATTGAAGTTAATTCAGATGGAATGCCTGTCTGGCAGCAAGCGATTAAGCGGTTCATGGATGTTGTGTTGTCGATATTTGCTTTTTTGCTTTTATTGCCATTATACTTAGTTCTTGCGATATGCGTAAAAGCTTCATCACCTGGACCAGTATTTTTTCTTCAAGAAAGAATCGGAATAAATGGTCGTGTATTTAAAATTATCAAGTTTCGAACAATGTATGTTGACTCAGAAAAACATGGTCCGCAACTATCATCGGCTCATGATCCGCGTATAACGCGAATAGGAAGGTTCATGCGGAAGCTTCGTCTGGATGAGTTTCCTCAGTTTGTAAATGTTATTCTAGGTGATATGTCTTTGGTGGGTCCGCGACCTGAACGACAATTTTACATTGATCAAATTGCTTCTATTGAACCTCAATTTTTGCACCTTACAAAAGTTCGACCTGGAATTACTTCATGGGGACAAGTAAAATACGGATACGCTGAAAATGTTGAACAAATGCTTCAGCGCATGAAGTTTGATTTACTTTATCTTAAAAATAGAACGTTAGCGCTTGATTTTAAGATTATGCTCTACACGATTCTGATTGTGTTGAAAGCGAAGGGTAAATGATTATTTCACGCTAAAAGAAAACATTTTCTCTGAGCCAATAAAACCTTCCAATTGATCACCAATTTTAACAGGTCCAACACCAGCAGGTGTTCCAGTATATATGAGATCTCCTGTTTTGAGCGTCATGAATTTTGAAACATACGCAATTATTTGATCGACACTGAAAATCATATCTGAAGTATGTCCTTTTTGTACTGAGTTTCCATTTTGAGTTAATTCAAAATGTAGGTCAGACAAATTCAATTTATCAATAGAAATAAATTTATCCGAAATTGGGGCACTGTGATCAAATGCCTTTGCAATTTCCCATGGAAGACCTTTTTCCTTGCATTTTTGTTGCAAGTCACGTGCAGTAAAGTCTATGCCCAAAGTAACGCTTGAATAATATTTCGGCGCAAATTTCTCTGCGATGTTTTTTCCAACCTTATCTATTCGGATAACTAGTTCACATTCGTAATGTAGATCGCTTGTGAAATCGGGGAAGTAAAAATCGTGCCCATCCTTTAAAATCGCGGTATCGGGCTTCATGAAAAAAACAGGTTCTGTTGGAACTTCTGCTTTCATTTCTTTTGCGTGATCGGCATAATTTCGTCCAATACAGATGATCTTCATAGTTATTTAAATTTGTTCTTAAGTGCCTCGAGTTTCGCTTCTAGGTTTTGACCTTCTGCATTTTTGTGATTATCACGCAATGCTTTGATCTTCTCCATTTCTTTTTTCAAGCATTGCTTGGTGTAAAGAGGGAAATCAGCATCGAGCATCCAACCATAGTAACCTGGTTCCGCAGACATCACTTCGCGAATTGTTTTTCCCTTATGTTTTCCAAAATTGTAAATCGCTTCACCTTTATCATTTAAGGCTAATCTACCTGCAAAATCAAGCAGGTTGAAGTTGCCACCTTTCGAGAAATCAGAAAGAAAAGAAATATCGTTTTTTAAGTCTGGATACTTCTCTAATTGTGCTTTTAACACCTCGAAAGTAGCCTCCGCATCATACAATGCGTTATGAGCATTTTCAATTGTTCTTTGGCAATAAAATTGATAGGCTGCAGCTAATGTGCGTTGTTCCATTTTGTGGAAAATGTTCTGCACATCTACGAATCGACGGTTAGACATGTCGAAATCTGAACCGGCACGCATCAATTCTTCAGCCAGCACAGGAATATCAAATTTATTAGAATTGTAACCTGCTAAGTCTGAATCTCCAATAAATGAAACAACTTCATCTGCTATCTCTTTAAAAGTTGGAGCGTTTGCAATATCAGCATCGTATATACCATGAATAGCACTAATTTCAATTGGAATTGGCATTTCTGGATTTACACGTTTGCAAAAACGTGTTTCTTCTCCACTTTTATCAATTCGTATGATGGCAATTTCAACGATTCGATCTTTGGTGAGGTTAATTCCTGTCGTTTCTAAATCAAAAACGGCAAGGGATTTTTCTAGATGAAGATTCATTTGGGCGGATCAGAATTTAACGATCTTGAATTCAGTTCTGCGATTCGCTTGATGCTCAGCTTCAGTGCATGTTGATTTTACAGTTCCTTCACATGCACAGCCATTTACCAACTGAGATTCGCCGTAACCCTTCCCTGAAACTCTTGCTGGGTTCGTGATTTTTGACTTGATGTAAGTTGCAGAAGCTTTTGCGCGTTTGTCAGAAAGTGTTAAATTGTAATTTTCTGAACTTCGACAATCTGTATGAGAACCTAATTCAATTTCAATGGTAGGGTTTTGATTCAAAATTTTCACGATCTTATTTAATTCTACTTTAGCATCTGGACGGATATTCCATTTGTTCAAATCGAAATAGATTGGTTTAAGGTTAAGTGTTTTTGCTAAATCTAAACCTAAGTCAATCTTCTCAAGTAAATAAGCTAAATGAATTTCAGTAGTTGTATCTAAAACTGTTTTGAACTCAAAAGACTGATTAATATAATTTTGTTTGCTTATTGAAATCTCATAATTGATTTTCATCCCAGGATAAGCATTTTTAAGGATATTTGTGTTAAAATCACCATTCGATACTGTGACGATTTGATCAAGTACCTTACCAGATTTTAAATCTTTAATGACAATAGTTGCATCCATCAAACGCTCTGTCGTTTTTTTATCTGCTACGTAACCATCTAGGGAATAATTCAAATCTGGTACAATTGTATTTTTTTCAATATCTAAAACGGCTTCAACCAATACTTCTTGGTAACCTTTTTTGCAAGATGTTATGAATTTTTGAGAATAAACAACTGGTGAGATTGAATCTAATTTAAATGATATTTCATATTCTCGGCAGAGTGAAAGTGTGGTCATAAATACTCCATCTCGTATCCTTGGACTTAAAAATAGCTCATTTTCTGGATCACAATTGGTACATTTCACAATTGCACAAACCTTTTCTGGGATTTGACTTCCGTCTGAAGTTCTAACAGTGGCCTTAAGCACAGCAAGACTAGGTTCAGCAGTAAGATCATTTTGTATTTCATATATATCCTTCTCACCAAAACCACTTTTTCTAAATGATGTTAAATAACCCTTTGAGCCGTCAGCCGTCGTTGTATAGAAGACATCATCACCTGTTGAATTTACTGGGTAGCCAAGGTTTATTGATTCAGACCAATTGCCTTCCTCGTCTCTTACAGTTACAAAAATATCGAAATCCCCCATGCTCTTAGGGCCATTACTTGAGTAATAAAGAGTTTTATTGTCAACTGCAATAAATGGCGATTCCTCGTCGTAAGGTGTGTTGATTGACGGACCTAAGTTCATTGGAGCGCTCCATGTACCATCTGGCAATTTGGACATGCGATAAATATCCCTTCCTCCAATTCCGCCTGGACGGTCTGAAACAAAATACATTTGAAGACCATCTCTTGTTACGGTGCAATGTGTCTCCCAATACTGTGTATTAAACTTTAAATAGGGAAGGAGCACTAATTCACGAAACTTATTGTATTTAAAATCGGAAAAGTATATATCCCCATTGCCTGTTCTGTCTTCATAGGTATAGATTCTTCGTTCATCTGAACTAACCGTTACAGTCGCCTCATTCAATCGGCCATCACAAAATGGAAGACGTTTAGGAGTGTTCCATTCACCTGTTTCAGTGTTTCTTTCACTAATGTAAATGTCCTCTGGAAATTGGTTCAACATTGGATCTCGGTATTCATCCGTAGAATTGTCTTCCCACTGTCTTCTTGATGTAAAATAAATTGCACTTCCATCGAATGAAATTACAGGCGAATATTCTGGGTAAATAGTATTGATTTTATCACCAATATTTACTGCTTTTGCACTTTTTGGATTGGCCAGGATTTGCTGTGCCACATCACATTGTGTCAGACGCAGTTTTGCCATCGGAATTAACTCCGATTGGCTATTTGATGACTCGATGAACTTTTTATAGTATTCTCTTGCTTTGTCTAATTGTGCGTCCAAGTGATAACATCTTGCTAAATGATAATAGGCGTCCGTTGGAGCACTTTTTTCACTCGAGGAATACATGTCAAAATTTTTATCCGTATTGGTTACAGCAATAAGTAAATGCGGCATTGCAGCAACCCAATCTTGACGAGAATCCAAAATAATATAACCCTTTCTGTAGTTGTAATTTGGGCTTTGTGGTTTTAACTGAAGTAATTTGTCAACAACAATTTCTGAAAAAAAGAAGTAGTTTTCCTGAAGCATGCGGGAACAATCAGTGACAAGTTCTTCTTCAGAAGACTCTCTCACCATTTTACGCACATCATACTCAGTATATTGAGCATGCGAAAGCAATGGTAAACAAATTAAACTTAGAAATAAGGTTAAATTTTTCATTTTATTAGAGACTAGACTTATAATTCCCTGTTAGGATCAAAAGATTCAAGATAATCGGCAACTCTGCGAACGAATTGCCCACCAAGTGCTCCATCCACAACCCTATGGTCGTAGGAATGTGACAAGAACATTTTGTGACGAATTCCTATGAAGTCACCGTGTGGCGTTTCTATTACAGCAGGAATTTTACGAATAGCTCCCAACGCAAGAATAGCAACTTGTGGCTGATTGATAATTGGAGTTCCCATAACATTTCCAAAAGAACCAACATTCGTAACCGTAAATGTTCCACCTTGAATATCTTCAGGTTTTAATTTATTATTGCGAGCGCTGTTTGCCAGTTCATTTACTGATTTTGTTAAACCAACCAAATTCATCCTGTCTGCATTTTTGATTACAGGAACGATTAAGTTTCCAGTTGGAAGTGCGGTTGCCATTCCAATATTAATATCCTTGCGTTTAATGATATTTGTTCCACTAACAGCCACATTGATCATTGGGAAATCCTTGATAGCTTTTACAATTGCTTCAATTAAAATTGGTGTGAACGTAATATTCTCTCCCTCTCTTTTTTGAAAATCTTTTTTAACCTTGTCTCTCCATTGAACAATTTCAGTAACATCTGCTTCAACATAAGATGTGACATGAGGCGAAACATGCACAGACATTACCATATGTTCAGCAATAAGTTTGCGCATACGATCCATTTCAATGATCTCATCACCTGGATTAGGCACGACAATTGGTTCCTTAATATTGGCTAAGAAACTAGAACTATTGTTGCTGGCTGAAGCAATTGATGCAGCAACAGGAGCAGCTTGAGTTGTAGAAGCGGGAGCTGAAGCAGCAGTTGCAGGAACGGCACTTGCAGAAGTGCTAGGTGTAGTTTCCCTATTCTCAACATAATTTAAAATGTCTTTTTTGGTAACTCGTCCGCTTTGACCTGACCCATTCACGGTTTCAAGTTCATTCATTGAAACTCCTTCTTTTTCAGCAATACTTCTTACGAGCGGGGAATAAAATTTACCAGAAGGACCATTTTTTTCGATTGCTTCGCCATTTCCAATTACACTTTCTTTAACAACTTCAATGTTGGCTACGATTTCTTTCACAGCATCAATTGGTGCGCTTACTTCTTTTGAAGGTTCTGCTACAGCTGAATCTCCATCTGTAGAAATTAGGGCAATAACATCGCCTACCTGGGCAACTTGATCCTTTTCAAAAAATCTTTTAATCAAAACACCCCCAGCCTCTGATGGTAATTCGTTGTCAACTTTATCTGTTGCAACCTCCACAAGTGGCTCATCTATCTCGACTGTATCACCGATGTTTTTCAGCCAGTTTGTGATAGTAGCTTCCGTGACGCTTTCTCCCATTTTAGGAAGTCTGATTTCAATTTGTGCCATATGGTAAATTGGTTTCTGTTAATTTTTAGGGTACAAAAGTAAGTGAAAATTCTGTTAAGACAAATGGTATCGAGCGATTTATCTATCGAGTTTTGTCCAAGCTTTTAAAAGAATCGATATGTCCTTTTTCAGATGGTAATCTCTAGCATAAATTAAGTTTAATTTATCAGCCAAACCTTCTTCAATGTAGGAGATTTCATCACTCGGAAAAAGCACTCCTGGTTTTATTCTTGGAAGTTCTGTAATGTCCTGTGAATGCATGAAATTATAACCAACAATGGATTTTTGTCCCGCCCATACTTTTAACAAATTCTTCAAAAATTTCTTTTTGTTTGAAAAGTTGAACAACAGAACTGGGCTTAAAATCAAAAACAATGTGCTCAGCAATAGATCAAATGTTCTTTTTATTCGAACGTTGTCCTTTTTACTTATAGCGTTCATATTAAAAACGTATAAGTCGCCAGCTGTTTCGATGGAGTTGCTTCCAATTAGCGACAAGCTATCAGGTTGAGCAATTTTGTATTCAATGTTATTTGGAATACTCGTCATCCAGTGTATGATACTGCTAGCGGAAGTGTCTCTCGCGCAAAAGATTACTTCGTCAATAGCATGAATGTGTAAGATTTGATCTAATTGATTAATTGTTCCAATACTCGAGACTTCTTTTTCCTCACTTGCCGAAACACGTTCAAAAAGTTCAAATTTTAGATGTGTGTGTTTCAGAATTTCTGTAACTCGGTCGAATTCCTGTTGACTTCCAACAATTGCGAGTCTTTTGCTCCGAATAGGGGATAAACTGAATGTTTTACCAATTGAGAAATGCAAGAATATTCGTGAAATTATAAAATAAAATATAACCCAAAGTGTACCTGTAAGTATGAAAAGCCTTGAGAATTGCCAGCTTTTTGGCAATAACGCATAAATAATTAAAATAAAAAGTGTGCTCAAGAAACTACCTTTTAGAACATTTTTAAATTTAATAGGTTGATCATATCCTCCGCTAAAAAAGACCCCAATCATCCAAAGCAAAGTGTAAGATGGAATAGAGATGTTTAAAATATGTTCTGGGAAATCAATGTGAATTTTTTTCCATTGATATGTCATTGCAAATAAGCCAACTAATAGGATTGTATAATCTGCTAAGGCAAGTGTTGATTTTTTAATAAATCGTGTCAGAATAGCCAAGGAAGCGCGAAAATAAATGGCTGCGTTGATTAGAAAAGAAAAGAGGCGCGCGTTTTTTTGTGAAAAGTGTTTTTGTGCAAAAATGACCATTGCTCTGTAAAAAACAAATACATAATTCACTGAACTTTTCTTAGTGCTTTCTCCTTTATAATGGATGATTCTTGTTTCAGGGAAATAATAATTTTTATATCCACCCTTCAAAATACGATATGACAAATCAATATCTTCTCCATACATGAAAAAGGCTTCATCTAAAAGTCCAACCTTCTTTAAAGCATCATTGCGCATCAGCATAAATGCACCACTTAAAATTTGAATTTCACTTGTTTCAAATTCACTCAAGTGACCAGCATGGTATTGACCGAACGTTTTAGAACTTGGAAAAAGGCGAGACAGTCCGAATATCTTGTAAAAAGCCACTGCAGGGGTTGGTAGTCCTCGTTTAGATTCAGGAAGAAACTGTCCTTTTCCATCAACCATTCTTACACCTAATCCACCTGCATCAGGATGTTCATCCATGAAATGAATTACCTTGTGCAGCGTATCTTCTTCAATTACAGTATCTGGATTGAGTAAAAGGACATATTCAGAATTACAAAGTTCGATTGCTTGATTGTTGGCTTTTGAAAATCCTTTATTGTCTTTATTTGCAATTAAATTAAACTCTTCAAACTTCCGTTTGACCATATCTATCGAGCCATCAATTGAATTGTTGTCAACAATGAAAACTTCACCATTTATTCCTTTAAGTGCTTTCTTTACTGAATTGAGACACTGCTCAAGGAAATATTCTACATTGTAATTGACAATGATAACTGCGATTTTATGTGGGTAGTTTTGATTCAAATTATTGTTTTATTGCAATGCAAGAAATTTCAACATTCACATCCAAAGGTAATTTGGCTACTTGAATTGTTTCGCGAGCAGGGGGGACTGTTCCGAAATAGCTTCCATAAACTGCGTTCATTGCAGCGAAATCATTCATGTCTTTAAGGAAGATACTACACTTGACTATATCTTCGAACGTCATACCTGCTTCTTTTAAAAGAGCCGTAATATTCTTCAATACCTGATGTGTTGAAGCTTCGATTGTGTCAAGAACCAAGTTTCCAGTAAATGGATCTAGAGGGATTTGTCCGCTCACGTATATCGTGTTATCTACTAAAATGGCCTGACTGTAAGGTCCGATTGGAGCTGGTGCTCCTGAAATTTGAATGGATTTTTTCATAAATCGTTAACGCAATTAAATCACTTTTAGTGAATGTTTTTTTGAACTAAAACAAAAAGTGAAATCTCTTTCTCCAATTTTGCTTTGATTAACTTTGTGCAAGTTTAATAATTCAAGTTCGATAATTTGAAAGTTCTACTAGTGGATTTTTATGATTCTTTTACTTACAATCTCTCGCATTACCTCGATGCTTTGGGAGTTGAAGTAATTGTTCTCAAAAATGACAAAATAAATTTGGAAGAATTGCCTCATTTTGACAAACTTATTTTTTCACCTGGACCTGGTTTGCCATCAGAAAAATTAAATTTTCACGCACTTCTTGATCGATTTATTGAACGAAAAAAAATGTTAGGCGTTTGCTTGGGAATGCAGGGTATCGCGGAGTATTTTGGAGCTGATTTATACAATATGGATCAAGTCAAGCATGGTGTTAGCGAGATGATAAAAGTAGATGTGAATTCGGTTTTGTTTAAAAAGTGTCAGAATACATTCAACGTTGGGCTTTATCATAGTTGGGCAGTCAAAAATCTAGAATTAACGGGGTTGAAAGTAACAGCAATGTCTATGGATAAAACGATTATGGCAATTGAAAATTCTGAAAAAGGAATCTATGGTGTTCAATTCCATCCTGAATCAATTTTGACCGAGAATGGAAAGCAGATTCTCTTAAACTTTCTTAAAGCATAGTTATTTCAACTGCTTTTGCGATATATTTGTTTCGCTTCAAAAAACCACAATCAAATTGATAAAACTTTTAATTGCCATTACACTTATAATCAGTGCTCAAGCTTTGGGGCAATCATGTATTGGTAAGTGGATAACAATTGACGATGAAACGGGTAAACAAAAATCGATAGTAGAGCTTTACAAGCAGAATGATAAACTATTTGGTAAGATCACCTATGTTTTTCCAAATGAGATTAAAGGTCCAAATCCGAAGTGCACAAAATGTACGGATGACCGCAAAGATCAGCCAATTTTAGGACTTCAAATCGTTAGAAGTTTGAAATGGAATGGCGGTTCATGGGAAGGTGGGACAATCGTTGATCCAGAAAATGGTAAAATTTATGATGTAAAAATGTGGATTGATCCTCAAAATTCGAATCGATTAAATGTCAGAGGATATATCGGGCCGTTTTTTAGAACCCAATATTGGAAAAGAGTTGAAAATTAAATTAGGCCGCAGAAAGCGGCTTTTTTTATGAATTAAATGAACAATTTTGAGCCCGATTTGTCAATTTAGTAAAATACCCATCATGAAATATAGTCTACTTGCCATTCTAATTTTATCTTTTTCTTCATTATTTGCGCAGCTTTCAAAAGTAACAGGGAAAGTTTTCAATTCTATCAATAATGAACCATTACCATTTGTAAAAGTTAATGTTGTTGGTCAGCAAATGGGCGCCACCAGTGATGTAGATGGGATCTATATAATCGAAGGTTTAGCTCCAGGAATTTATACGTTTAAAGCCAGTAATACTGGGTTTCAAGATCTGATTATCGATGATATTACGGTCACAATTTCTCGTGTTGTTGATTTGGATTTTGCACTTGAACCATTTGCGAAAGAACAAAAGGAGATTGTTGTAAAAGCGTCGCCATTTACTCCCAGAAGTGAATCCCCTGTTTCTTTAAGAACTCTCAATGCGACTGAAATTGAACGTCAGCCAGGTGCCGGTCGTGACGTGAGTAAAGTACTTCAGGCATTGCCAGGTGTCGCTTCTAGAGCCACATTTAGAAATGATATCATTATTCGTGGTGGATCTCCTGGGGAGAATAAATTTTATCTTGACGGAATAGAGGTTCCGAATATAAATCACTTTGCAACGCAAGGAAGTAGCGGTGGACCTGTGGGATTGCTTAATGTGAATTTCATTCGTGAAGTAGATTTTTACAGTGGTGCATTTCCTTCCAACAGGGCAAATGGGTTGAGTTCTGTTATCTCATTCAAACAAAAAGATGGAAATTCGGATGGATTAATAACAAACTTTGCGCTTGGTTCAAGTGATGCGGCCTTAACTTTTGATGGTCCATTGGGCAAAAAAGCAGACTTTATCTTTTCTGCGAGAAGATCCTATTTACAGTTTTTATTTTCTGCACTACAATTGCCTTTTTTACCTACATACAACGATTTCCAATTTAAAGTCAATTTAAAACCAAATCTTAAAAATAGAATCACAATTTTAGGATTGGGTGCTCTAGATGATTTTTCATTGAATACGAAAGTAAATGATAAGGTCACGGATTCGACTACGCGCGAGTTCAATGATTTTATTCTTGGAAATATTCCTACCCAAGATCAATGGAATTATACCTTTGGGGTGAACTGGTTGCATTATTCTAAAAACTCATATCAAAACATAGTTGTAAGTAGAAATATGCTTAAAAATATGTCGACAAGATATGTGGGAAATATTGAAAAACCTGAGAATAAAATATTGGATTACAGCTCCTTTGAAGCGGAAAATAAATTCCGATTTGAACACAATGTAAATTGGAATGGCTGGAAATTTAACACCGGTTTTGGTTATGAATATGCTCGATACAACAACAGTACCTTCAATCGTACAAGTTTTCAAGGTGTTCCTGTAACGATTGATTACACATCTGATTTATTCTTAAGTAAAGGTTCAATGTTTGCTCAATTTTCGAATGGTTCAGCGGATGAACGATTTAATTTTTCAGTTGGATTGCGCTCCGATTTCAATAATTACTCTAAAAGTATGAGTAATCCTTTGAATCAAATATCTCCAATGTTCTCCGCAACCTATAAAGTGAATAATCGATTAACTATCAATGGAAATTTAGCGAGATTTCACCAATTGCCGGCATATACTATATTGGGCTACCGCGATGTAAATGGAGATTTGGTGAATAAAAACAATAATTTAAAATACATTAGTGCTGATCATTTTGTGCTAGGTGCTGCCTATTTAACAGAAATGAATTCTCGTTTTTCTGTTGAAGGATTTTTGAAAAAGTATCACAATTATCCTTTCTCAACAAAAGATTCGATTTCCTTGGCTAATCTAGGATCCGATTTTGGTGTTGTTGGTAATGAAGCAGTTACTTCAACTTCAGAAGGAAGGTCTTACGGTGTGGAATTTTTATACCAACAAAAACTTTTAAAAGGTTTTTATGGAATCGTAGCTTACACTTTTGTCGCATCTGAATTTTTGGATAAGAATAATGTATACATTCCGAGTGCATGGGATAGCAAACATATCGTTTCAATTACTGGAGGTAAACGATTTAAAAACGGATGGGAACTTGGAATGCGTTGGCTTTTTAACGGAGGATCGCCATTCACACCTTATGATATTGCAACGTCAAGTTTGAAACAAGTATGGGATCTTTCTGGTCAAGGATTATTGAATTACAATCAATTGAACACACTTCGAGAAGGAGCCAATCATCAATTGAATATTCGAGTAGATAAAAAAATATATTTGAATAAGTTTTCGATGAATTTCTACCTGGATATTCAAAATGTGTATGGTCACAAAACGAGTGTGGCACCATATTTACTTGTGATCAAGGATGCAAATGGTCAGCCATTGACAGATCCAAACGATCCAACGCGTTATCAGACAAAATTGATAGAGAATACAGCTGGAATTGTGCAGCCTTCAATTGGAATAATCATCGAATTCGCGAATAAGAAAAAGGCTAAATAAAAGCGAAGTCTACTCTTCGGTTGTGCTGTTTTCCTTCTGGAGTTGAATTAGAATCGACAGGTAGACTTTCACCTTTGAAATCGATTTCTATGCGATCCTTGCTCAGTCCGTTTGCTACAAAAAAATCGATCAATGATTGTGCCCTTTTTTTAGATAAATCAACGTTGTAAGCATCCGATCCATCCGCGTCGGTATGGCCTGTTACTTTTATTCTTAGGTCGGTATGTCCATCTACCACACGAATCATCTTAATGAGGAAATCATGATATTCAGGGCGAATTTCAGCTTTGTCGTAATCAAAATAGATGGGCTGAAAGACAAAGCTTTTTCTTTCAATATCACGAATTGCTGGTGCATTGTAGCCTTTGCTTAAATCGTTTAAAAAGAATTTCATCCAGCTGTGCGCCAACATTGATTCTTCTGTTACAGAAAACTTTGCTGTGGATCGATATAGGATTATTTTCCCTGTGTTGCGCTTACAGTCTGTACTTGTGTATTTTCCTTCAAGGTAACCTGTGCTGTCATTGTAGGTAAGGGAAGCATCAATGTAACACCAGTTTGTCTTTGAGTTGTTTTTCTTTTTTTCTATTACAATTTGATTGAATTGAATTACATTCTTTTTAACGGATCCTTTGATTTTTTTTACGGCAAATTCATTGGTATTATAGACCTCGTCCCTTGTTTTTCCTTCAACAATTCCGCTGTTCACCGTAAATGAAGTATAGAGTATGCTTCCTTGTTCATTCTTAAATCCGTCTTTAACCATTATTCCTTGCCAAACGCCATTAAAATCAGTTTGGGAGGAACAGGTCCAGCTAATTAAAAAGAAGAAAATAAGGAGTATTGGTCTCATCATAGTTTAAATGTATTCGGGAAAACGCAAAAAATGTTCCGAAAAAACACAAATAGATAGAACTTTTAAGCTTTATATTTGTCTTACTAAAAAACGGAACCCATGCGCAAATTATTTCTTTTACCCTTATTTCTAATATCAATTATGTCAAATGCTCAATCAATTCATCAGTTTACGGTGCAAAATATTGAAGGAAAAGATTTTAGTTTTTCTTCTTTGAAAGGTAAGAAGATTATGGTTGTGAATACTGCTTCCAAATGTGGTTTAACTCCTCAATATGAGCAATTAGAAGGCTTGTACGAGCAATTTAAAGACAGTAATTTTGTGATAATTGGTTTTCCGGCGAATAATTTCATGTCTCAGGAGCCAGGAACAAATGAAGAGATAGTAGAGTTCTGTCAAAAAAATTATGGTGTTAGTTTTCCAATGATGAGTAAAATATCTGTAAAAGGAAGTGATATAAATGAGGTCTATAAATTCCTTACAGAGAAGTCTTTGAATGGACTTGAAGATAGCAGTGTGAAATGGAATTTTCAGAAATATTTGTTAAACGAGGAAGGTAAACTTGAGAAAGTAATTGATCCACGTACTTTACCAAATGATCCAGAAATAATTAAATGGATTCGTGAGTAATTTTTGTTTCTTCTCATTGCGTTAATATATTGTTGATAAGTTCATCTTATACAAAGCCCTTTGATGCTAAATCAAAGGGCTTCTTTCGTTAAATTTGTGAGTTCACAATTTTATACTTTTCCAAAAAAGGAATCAACTATGAGTGAAGAATTAGCGAGAGATAATTATTCAGCGGATAACATCCAAGTATTAGAAGGATTAGAGGCGGTGCGCAAGCGACCTGCTATGTACATTGGCGATGTCGGAATCAAAGGTTTGCACCATTTGGTGTACGAAGTAGTAGATAACTCAATCGATGAGGCGTTAGCTGGACATTGTGATACAATAGGTGTCTGGATCAATGAAGATAATTCGATAACGGTTAGAGATAATGGTCGTGGTATTCCTACTGCGATGCATACTAAAGAGAAAAAATCAGCTTTAGAGGTTGTAATGACTGTTCTTCATGCTGGAGGTAAATTTGACAAAGACACTTACAAGGTTTCTGGTGGTTTGCATGGTGTGGGTGTTTCGTGTGTAAACGCACTTTCAATTCATTTAAAGGCAACTGTTAGGAGAGAAGGCAAAGTCTTTGAGCAAGAATATAGTATTGGAAAACCATTGTACGATGTAAAAGTTGTAGGTGAGTCGAATGAGACTGGAACAGAAGTGACTTTTAAACCCGACGGTTCTATTTTCGAATTTACTGAATACAACTATGACACATTAGCGGCTCGTATGCGTGAGTTGGCTTTTTTGAATAAAGGAATTACGATAACATTAACGGATAATCGTAATCTGGACGAAAATGGCAAAGCTGCTAGCAATGTTTTTTTCTCTGAAGGTGGATTGCGAGAGTTTGCTCAATATTTGGATAGAAATCGTGAAGCATTGATTTCAGACGTTATTTATTTCGAAGGTGAGCGTGAAGGAATTCCTGTTGAAGTTTCATTGACTTACAATACGTCTTACACAGAAAATATTCAGGCATATGTAAACAATATCAATACGCACGAAGGTGGAACTCACTTATCTGGCTTCAGAAGAGGATTGACGAATACGTTGAAAAAATATGCTACTGATTCAGGTATTTTAGCAAAGGAGAAAATTGAAATTGACGGAGATGATTTCCGAGAAGGACTGACAGCTGTTGTTTCAGTGAAAGTGCAAGAACCCCAATTTGAAGGTCAAACAAAAACAAAACTTGGGAACCGTGAAGTAACTGCGCCTGTGAGTCAGGCTGTTTCTGAGATGTTATCCGCTTATTTGGAGGAGCATCCAAATGAAGCTAGAGTCATTGTTGAAAAAGTTATTCTTGCCGCAAGAGCGAGACATGCAGCTCGAAAGGCGCGTGAAATGGTTCAACGTAAGAATGTGTTATCTGGCTCAGGTTTACCTGGTAAACTTGCCGATTGCTCAGAAAAGGATCCTGCTGCTTGTGAGATATACTTTGTGGAGGGAGATTCAGCAGGTGGAACAGCAAAACAGGGGAGAGACCGCCATTTCCAAGCAATTATGCCATTGCGCGGTAAGATTTTGAATGTTGAGAAGGCAATGCAACATAAAATCTTCGAAAACGAAGAAATTAAAAATATCTATACTGCTCTTGGAGTAAGAATTGGAACTGAGGAAGATTCAAAAGCATTAAACTTAGAAAAGTTAAGATACCACAAAATTATTATCATGTGTGATGCCGATGTGGATGGTTCGCACATCGAAACGCTTATTTTGACATTCTTTTTCCGATTCATGAAGGAGTTGATTGAAAATGGTTACATATACATTGCAACACCGCCTTTGTACCAAGTCAAAAAAGGTAATAAATCAGATTATGCTTGGAATGAGGATCAGCGTGACCGTTTAATTAACGAATTTAAAGGTGGAGGAAGTGAATCTTCTGTGAATGTTCAACGCTACAAAGGATTGGGTGAGATGAATGCAGAACAGTTGTGGGAAACTACGATGAATCCAGAAAGCAGAACATTGCGTCAAGTTACTATTGAAAATGCAGCTGAATGTGATCAAATATTCTCCATGTTAATGGGGGATGATGTTCCGCCAAGACGTGAATTCATTGAGAAAAACGCGAAATACGCAAAAATAGACGCGTAATTCTAACCAATATATTGAAAAAAACGTTCTCGTATAGAGGACGTTTTTTTTTTTGTAATTCATGCAAGTTGTTAAAATTAAAGGTATCTTAAATTAATAATTAGTTAATATTGTGTTTCATGAGATCATGGTTTTTATCCTTCTTATTGGTTTTTTGTTTTGTAAAAATCAACTATAGCCAAACAACATTTTACGACCGAACAACCGTTCAAACTATTGAAATCTTTTTTGCCTCTGCTAGTTGGGATGCGACCTTGGATGCTGCGGCTGTAACTGATACTTACACTATTGCCGATTCAGTTCGCATTAATGGAGTAGTTTTTGATAGTGTTGGAGTTAAATACAAAGGAAACAGTTCTTACAACCCTTCGAATAATAAAAATCCAATTCGCTTAAGTCTTGACTATATCAAAGGAGGCCAAGATTATGAAGGGTATGTTGATGTGAAACTTCAAAATGGTTATTCTGATCCCTCAATGATTAGAGAGGTTTTGTCTTTCGCTATTTTGGAACAATATATGGATTGTCCAAAAGCTAATTTTGCTAATGTTTATATCAATGGATCTTTGCGTGGATTGTATTCAAATGCCGAAGATATCTCGAAAGATTTTTGCGGTGACCATTTTTATTCTTCCGAAGGATCATTTTTTAAATGCAACCCAATAGGAGGTGCCGGACCATCTGTAACTGTGAGCCCCGATTTAAAATGGATTAATTCTGATAGTAGTTCTTATTTCGATGGTTATGAGCTTAAATCTAACTTTGGTTGGGATGATTTAGTTGAATTGATAAATACATTAAATAATAATTTCTCACAAATAGGATCTGTATTGGATGTTGATAGAGCAATATGGATGCTAGCATATAACAATGTGCTTGTTAATTTAGATTCTTATTCAGGTGCTTTTAGACAAAACTATTACCTATATAAAGATTTAAATGGACGATTTAATCCAGTTGTATGGGATTTAAATATGAGTTTTGCCGGTTTTCCTGGGGGAACGGGTTCAGGTTCTTATACTGCAACAACTTTGGACCCAATGTCTAATAGCACATCTGCCAATCACCCACTTATTATGAAAATACTTTCTGATCCGATGTATAAAAGAATGTATATGGCACATTTACGTACAATAGTTCAGGAGATTTTTGCTTCAGGAAACTATTTGACTACAGCTAATTCCCTACGATCAACTATTAATGCCTCAGTGCAGGCGGATCCTTATAAATTTTATACGTACACACAATTTCAAAACAGCTTAACAACATCTGTAATAGGAAGTGGCCCAATGGGCTCTTCTATACCTGGTATTCAGGCATTAATGGATGCTCGTTCTGCCTATTTTAGCACCAATTCAAATTATACGCTTGTAGCACCGACTATTTCTTCTTATAGTGCAAGTAATTCAACCCCAGCTTATGGTGAAACGATTACCATGAATATAACTTGTAGCAATGAGGCTACTGTTTATTTCGGTTACCGATTTAATAATGAAGATAAGTTCACGCGCCTATTAATGTACGACGATGGTGCACACAATGATGGTTCTGCAGGAGACCATGTGTATGGCGTATCTGTAACCATGAATTGCAGTAAAATGCACTATTATTTTTACACGGAGAATGCTAACGCTGGTTTATTTAGTCCTCAGCGCGCTGAGCATGAATACCATACACTTTCTGTTGTTATTCCAACCCCTCTCGTTGGACAAGTGCTTATAAATGAGATTATGGCCGACAATGGAACGATCGTAGAAGATAATTATGGAGAAAAAGATGATTGGATTGAATTTTATAATAAAACATCCACACCGAAGGATTTATCCGGTTTGTACTTGTCTGATGATCCATTGTTGCTGAATGAGTGGCAAATTCCAGCAGGAACATATATTGAACCATACGGATACCTTATTTTTTGGACTGATAAAGATGCAGATCAATCTGGTTTACACACCAATTTTAAATTAAGTTCTACAGGTGAATCGCTGTTTTTCAGTAATGGTACTACGATTTATCATCAAGTTGATTTTGGGGTTCAAACCACTGATATTTCTTATGCAAGTTGTCCTGATGGCAGCACATTTGATTTTGCTGTCCCTACTTTTAATGTGTCGAATAATTGTTCAGCTGAACTAAATGAATCTCAAGTACCATTGCTTGTAAATTTATATCCAGTTCCTACGAATGGTGATTTGTTTTTGGAATCACAAGAAGAAGAAGAATTAAACATCAAAGTGGTCGATTTATCGGGTAGAGTGCTCTTTGAAACTGCCACAAATGAAGTTAAGATTACTGTTCCCTCTTCTTTATGGAATGCGGGTGTTTACCATGTTTTTCTAGCAAATGAAAATGGTAAATTCAATAACCTTTCATTCGTAAAATATTGAGAATATAAAACACCGAATGAATTACTTCGTCTTTGAAATGTAGGGTGTTTTTTTATTTTTTCAAAAGTAGATCTAAGTGTTCAGTTCGAGCAGCAAAATATTTATCACCCCTGAAATCTAAAATATATTCCTTTTCCGTAAACTGAATACTCATGGTTCCTTTCTTGTTTTCATACAAGAATTTATCGTCAGAGCGCAGCATAATACATTCTTGGATTGTTGTTTCGGATGGAAGAAACGCTTCAGCCTCACTTTTGTCTGTTGATAAAACAACAAAGGTGTTCATTGTGAAATCTTTGTTGTGAAACTCGATTCCTTCCTCAAAAGCACGAATACATTTTTGTAAAATAACAGACCATACATAACCTGCAGAACCTTTGCAGCCATTTACATCAACATCATTACCTACTTTTTGTGATTCGATGACTTCTTCAATTTTGTGTTGACAAGATGAGAAAAGTATAGCCAGTAAAAAAAGTTTTAGTGGTAAGTTCATTTTTAGGCAGTTTATGTTTTTCTTTTTTTCTTTTTTGCTGCAGGAAATAAAATGTTGTTAAGGATCAATCTGTATCCGGGAGAATTTGGATGAAGATGTAAATCCGTGGGAGGATCACCAACTTTATGTTCATAGTCTTCTGGGTCGTGGCCCCCATAAAATGTCCATGTTCCTTGACCTAATTCTCCATGAATATATCGCGCAGTTCCCAGAGACTTGTTCTCTCCCATTACTAAAACGTTTGGTTTGATGAGGTCTTTTCTGAAGTCTGTTGTCTGCCCCATGAAACCGTCAATAACCATTGTGTGGCATTGAGTTAGCATTGTTGGTACAATGTCCCATTTCGCAGAAAAGTCGAAGAGAGTAAACTTATCAGTAGATTCCGTTGCACGATTTAAACGATGAATATCTGTTCCGTCGATGTCAGAATATTCATAAACCATTGGATCTCTTTCTAGTTTGAAATTTTGAAAGGCAAATGTGGATGTATAGTCAAGTTTTTCCTGACATTTTGGGTCAGATCCATCACCATCGAACATCTGTTCGCAAATATCAGTTCCTTGAGCAGCCAAAGCAATGTCGAAACTATCTGTTCCACTGCACATCGTAAAGAGAAATCCACCACCAACGACGAAGTTCTTGATATTCATTGCTACAGAACGTTTCAACTCGGAAACTTTATTGAATCCAAGCATTTTTGCATCAGCTTCTGCATCCTCAACTTGTTGTTTGTACCAAGGATACCCTCTGTATGCAGCATAAAATTTACCATATTGACCAGTGAAATCCTCATGGTGTAGATGCAGCCAATCGTACTTCGGTAAAACCCCCATAACGATTGCTGAGTCATAAATTTTATCGTATGGAATTTCGGCGTATTCCAAAACAAGCGTTACCGCATCATCCCAAGGCTGTTTTCCTTTTGGAGTGTATACCGCAATCTTGGGTGCTTTTTCCAATTGCACAAGCTCCATATTAGCCTCAGGATTAGCTATTTGAGATCGGATTTGATTTACTTGTCCATCAGCTAAGATTTCATACTTTACATTCCGTATTACCAATTCTTCTTCAATTGTTCTCAGATGAGGTAAGAGAAAAGCTCCTCCTCGATAATTAAGAAGCCATTCGAGAGTGATGGAATTTTCAAGAGACCAATAGGCAATGCCGTAGGCTTTCAAATGATCTGATTGAGAATCATCCATTGGTATTAAAATTTGTGTAGCCCTTGAAAACAATCCGAATGAGCAAAAGATGAAGATTAGACTTGCTTTTGACATGATTTTTTTTGCTGTCATTCTTTCAAATATCTTTCCAAAGTTCTAAAACGGGGTACTATCATCATTATTGCCAAATTCCAAACCATCTTCTTCATTATTATCATTCATTTTACTTTGGACAGTATAGCTATTGAAAGAAGGTGTATCAAAACCAGTATTGGCCGAAAGATTGGATGGCGCAGCTGGGGAATTTGTATCATCATAATACTCCTCTATGTTGTCAAATTTTGCAAATTCACCGATAAAACGGAGTCTAACTTTGTCAAGCGCACCGTTTCTGTGCTTCGCAACAATAATTTCTCCAACACCTTGATTTGAATTTCCATCGTCATCTTGGAGAAAACCATAGTATTCCGGACGGTAGATGAATGATACGATGTCAGCATCTTGCTCGATTGCTCCAGATTCACGCAGATCGGATAACACAGGTCGTTTGTCACCACCACGTTGTTCCACCGAACGACTCAACTGAGATAGGGCAATAATCGGCACATTTAATTCTTTCGCGATCTCTTTGATGGATCTTGAAATGGTAGAAATTTCTTGTTCTCTATTTCCTGAGCCTTTAGATCCACCGGCAGTCATCAACTGTAAATAATCAATAATTACCAGATCGATGTTGTGCTGCATTTTCAGGCGACGACATTTTGCTCTTAAATCGAACACACTAATACCTGGGGTGTCATCAATGAAAATTGGTGCTGTCGCTAATTTTGAAATTCTTGAATGCAATTGCTGGAATTCATGGTCGCGAAGGTCACCTTTTCTCAACTTTTCTGCGCTTAATCTTGCTTCACTGGCAATTAAACGTTTTACTAATTGAACAGAGGACATCTCCAAAGAAAAAATGGCAACACCATGTCCATGATCAACGGCAGAATTCCTTGCCATTGACAATACAAAGGCTGTTTTCCCCATAGCAGGTCGCGCTGCAATTACAATCATATCCGAACGCTGCCAACCTGATGTTAGTTTATCGAGGTCTCTAAATCCAGAGGCAATTCCGCTGATTCCATCAGAATTTTGAGATGCTTTTTCAATTTCTTGAATTGCCTGATGAACAACGGTTTGCATCAAGTCGACATTTTTACCCATATTGTTTTCAGCAATCTGGAAAAGTTCTCCTTCGGCTTTATTTAATACATCAAAAACATCATTTGTATCGTCGTACGCGTCGCGAATTACTTCGCTGCTCATGCGTATTAGTTCGCGTTTGATGTATTTTTCGGAGATGACACGTGCATGAAATTCAACATGCGCCGTTGAGGCAATTCTACTTGTCAACTGAGAAATATATGCTGCTCCTCCTGCAGCTTCCAATTCACCTTTTTGTTTTAATTTGTTGGTGACAGTTAACAAATCGATAGGATTTGAACTTCCAAACAATTCGCGAATGGCCGTGTAAATAAATTGGTGTTTTGGATCGTAAAAACTTTCTGGTTTAAGAATATCAATCGTATCTGTAACAGCATTTTTTTCAAGCATCATTGCACCAAGAACTGCAATTTCCAAATCCACAGCTTGTGGAGGAATTTTGCCCAAATCGTTCACCAATACTGAGGCGTTTCGCACTCTTGAAACTGGTTTTCTGCTGTTTTCCGGTTGATTTTCCATATTCAAGCAAAGATAGGGATTCGAAAGTCTACTTTTGTGATGGTTGAAAATTTCTTTCTCAAAAAGATTTTAAAGGTCGTTATGAACATTTGTTAATAGATAATTAACTGACATCCTATTGCTCAAAGCGGTTCAATTCATTGGGCCAATTGAATTTTTTGAACACATTGAACACTAGAACTTATCAAACATTTTTTAATCCTATTTTTACACCATGAAACGAGAAGTCGTTCAAACTGCAGATGGTTCTATGACCATTCATATTCCGGAGATGAATGAAAATTATCATTCGGGGCATGGTGCATTGCAAGAAGCGAAGCACGTGTTTCTTCAGAACGGACTTTTGGAATTCAAGGATCGGGGGGAAGTGGCTGTTTTTGAAATGGGGTTTGGAACAGGTTTAAATGCCTTTTTGACGATGGAATATTGCGAATTGAAAAGGAAAAAATTGCGGTATACCGGCATAGAGGCTTTTCCGGTGGACTTTGAAATGGCAAAGGCAATGAAGTACGAATCGTCTGTCGATTCTTTTGTATCTAGTTATTTTGATGAGATTCATAAATGTACTTGGAATGAAGTACACCAACTTACAGACTTATTTTCCTTTCAAAAATTGCATCTAAAGATTGAAAATTACATTCCGGCCAATGATACTTTTGATCTGATTTATTTTGATGCTTTCGGTCCACGGGCACAAGGAGATATGTGGGAGATTTCCATATTAACTAAAATGCATCAAATCTTGAAACCAGGTGGACTGTTTGTTACTTACTGTGCGAAAGGACAATTGAAAAGAGATTTGAAATCTCTAGGGTTTAAAGTCGAATCATTGCCTGGTCCTCCAGGAAAAAGGGAGATGACAAGAGGATGGAAGTGATAGAAGATATTCTTTTCCATTCCGTCGGTGAAATGAGTGATTTTAGATAACCTGTTTTAAGTTCTGTAAAGCAATATGCATTTAGCGCGTGGTAGATTGTTGTATCACTTCGAAACAATACTATCAAAAGATTGTTCTCTCTGTAGATGGAATCAGAAGCAATTATTGACGTTCGCAATTTGTCCAAGCGTTTTGGAGCGTTTGAGGCTGTTAAGGATGTATCGTTCATTGTAAATCAAGGGGATGTTTTTGGTTTTCTTGGGCCTAATGGAGCTGGAAAAAGTACCACAATACGCTGTCTTTTATCCTTGATAAAGCCTGATTCGGGTGTTGTTAAAATGTTCGGGAAATCATATGAAAATGAAAGATCGGCCATTTTAGCAAATATTGGTAGTATAATCGAGAAACCTGATTTCTACAAATACCTGTCTGCAGAGAAAAATTTGGAACTTTTTGCTCGAATCTCAGGAGCCAGTGTGAGTAAAATGGAAATTCTACAAATGCTTGATTTCGTGGGATTGGGCGATCGTGGAAAACACAAAGTAAAAGGCTTTTCACATGGAATGAAACAGCGTCTTGGAATTGCACAAACCTTACTCCATCGACCTGATTTGATTATTTTGGATGAACCAACTACAGGTCTTGATCCTCAAGGAATTGTCGAGATCAGAAATCTTATCTTACGATTGAAAACTGAACAGAACAAAACAGTAATTCTCTCTTCACATCAGTTATCTGAAATTGAGTTAATTGCCAATCGTATGGTCATCATTAACAAAGGAAAAACAATAATTGAAGGTGCGGTGAACGATCTTTTAAACACAAATGATTTACAAGTGCGCATTGAAACGAATGATTCAACGGCAGCCAAGGAAGTTATTTGTTCTGCATTTCCTGAAATTGAAGTGACGCAATTAAATGCTCGGGAGCTTGAATTCCCTGTAATTAAAGATAAGGTTCACCTAATCAATCAACTTTTGGTAAACAGTGGTATTAGCGTTTATGCAATAGAACCAAAAAGAAAATTGGAAGATTATTTTATGAATATAATTTCCTCCGAAAATGTGGCTTAAAAATACGGTAAACGAATTTATTAAGATTCTTTCAAAACCTAGGTCATACCTTGGTGTTGCAGCACTTACCTTACTGATTGCCATTGTTATTTTTGCAATGAGAGCAGATGGAAAATCAATTATATCATTTGTCACTGCGTCCTTTGAACAAACATTAACTTTTAATGGGCACATTTTAAACGGCTATCTAATTGCATTTATAATACTTCAGATGTTGATTGTTCACGTACCCTTGCTTGTTGCTCTCGTTACGGGTGATTTAATATCTGGCGAAGCAGCAATGGGGACTATTAGGATGCTCGCTACAAAACCAATTTCAAGAACTAATATTGTTTTATCCAAGTTTATAGCTGGGGCCGCTTATACTTTGTTTATTATTCTTTGGATGGGCTTTCTTGCGCTTTTCGTTTCGACACTTATGTTTGGTACCGGGGATGTCATTGTGTTAAATTCTGATGGATTAGTCATACTTCAGGAAGCAGATGTACTTTGGCGGTTCGGTGCAGGATTTTGTGTAGCATTTTTGTCTTTACTTACTGTTTCATCTCTTTCGATTTGTTTCTCAGCTTTTGCTGAAAACTCGATTGGCCCAATTGTGGCTACAATGTCCGTAATCATACTTTTTACTATAATTGGCAGTCTTGACGTTACAGTGTTTGATGCAATTAAACCCTATTTATTTACAACCCATATGGCCTCATGGCGCAGTTTTTTTGAAGATCCTGTTCCTTGGTCTTCGATACGTCAATCAATAATTATTTTAGGGATACATAATGTCGTATTGGTTGTAATTACTATTCTTCGATTCAATAAAAAAGACATTACTTCATGATAAAAATTAAATTACTTTTTTTCCTTTGTTTAGTCCCGATGCTGTCAATTGGACAAACGCCAGAGGCACTTGTTTCAAATGTCATCAAAAAACTAAATTCTGTCAAAGATTACACTGTTTCGGCCACAATTAAGGCAAATATTCCAATGATTAAAATTTTGCCCAATGAAGCCACTATTTATTTCAAACAGAAAGATAAGTTTAAGGTAGAATCGAAAGGAATTACAATACTTCCGAAGCAGGGTTTTACGGATGTCAATAACTTTCTTTCAAAGAAAGATTATGTTTCAGTTGTAAATGATACTGTAAATATTGGGGGAGTTAAAACCTATTTAATTTCAGTTATTCCCAATTCAGCCGGGAATGAGATTGTATTGGCTAAATTGTGGATTGATCCAGTTAACTCTGTAATGATGAAGTCACAGGTAACTTCAAAAAGCAATGGAACGGTTACTACAAATTATACATACGGGGATCAAATTAAATTTGGACTTCCAGATAAGATGGTTTTTGAAATTGATGTCAAGAAATTTAAACTGCCCAAAAGTGTGGCGGCGGATATAAATAAGGTCAGTGATAATCAGAAAAAAAAGGTTAACAACAAAGGGACCGTTACAATTCTTTTGACGAATTATACAATCAATAAAGGACTGAGCGATTCAATATTTAAATAAATGCCTTTTACTATATTTAGCTTGTTAAGTTAACATCTATCTTTCCTTTCATCACCCCGTCGCGGTCGATTTCAGTTAGTTGAATAGTTTGAAAGGTATTGACCAATTTGGCATCATAAGGCATTTTTACCTTGACATAGTTTTCTGTAAATCCATACATCACACCATTGTCTTCTTCGTGTTCAAATAAAACGGTGCGTTCTGTCATGAGCTGGGATTCATAAAAGGCGCGTTTTTTCTTCTCCGAAAGAATGTGAAGCTGTTTGCTGCGCTCTTTTCGAATGTTCATTGGTACCGCATCACCAAGCTTCATAGCAGTCGTATTAGCACGTTCAGAGTAGGTGAAAACATGAAGGTATGAAATGTCAAGATCCTTTAGGAAATTTACGGTGTCCAAAAAATCATCATCTGTTTCGCCTGGAAAACCAACGATAACGTCAACTCCGATGCACGTGTCAGGACGCAATTGTTTGATGTAGGAAACGCGTTCTGCATATAATTCCCTGACATATTTTCTGCGCATTGCTTTAAGCAGGCGGTTGTTACCTGATTGCAACGGTATATGAAAATGAGGGACAAATCGTTTGGCTTCATTCAAACTATAGTGAATGATTTCATTGCTCAATAAATTGGGTTCAATTGATGAAATTCGGTACCTGTCAATGCCTTCAACTTTATCTAACTCTTTTACAAGACCAAAAAAGTTCTCTTCTTCACTTCCTTGTCCAAAATCACCAATGTTAACACCAGTTAAGACAACTTCTTTGATGTCCGTTTTTGCAATCTTTTCAGCTTCTAAAACTGTTTCAGCGATGGTTGCATTTCTACTTTTTCCGCGAGCCAGAGGAATCGTGCAGAATGTGCAGAAATAATCGCACCCGTCTTGCACTTTCAAAAAAGACCTGGTTCTGTCTCCGAATGAAAAAGCTGGAACGAATTCTTTGGTTTCTTTTATGGATGTATAAGCGAGAATAGCCTCCTCTTTTTTAACTTCTAATTGTTCAATGTGCTCAACTAAATCAAATTTCTCATTGGCACCCAAAACTAAATCCACACCGGGTATTTTTCCAATTTCTTCGGGCTTTAATTGAGCATAACATCCCACAATTGCAACAAAAGCATCAGGGTTAATGTTCATTGCCTTTTTTACCAATTGTTTGCACTTTTTGTCGGCATTTTCAGTAACCGAACAGGTATTGATTATGTAGATGTCTGGCTGATCTTCAAAATCAACCTTTGCATAGCCAGCATCGCCAAATAACCGAGCAATTGTCGATGTTTCAGAGAAATTTAATTTACATCCCAAGGTGTAATAGGCTACCTTCTTGTATTGATTCATTTGGTTGCAAAATTAATGAGAAATGTGAAATGGTCAAAAGGATGGGAGTTCAATGTGGTCAAAAGGTTCATTGTGTTCAACTTTTAAATTTTCAGATAAGGAATTAGAAAATTTTCATTTCATCGATTATGTTATTTTTGAATTCCTAATGAATTAGAAAGATGAATTATCGACACCAAATAGATTATGAACTCTATGAAGATTGGCATGAGTTAAGTGATAGTGATATTGCTTTAATTGACCAAGCCTATGTTTTTTGTAATCAAGCTTATGCACCATACAGTAATTTTAAAGTTGCTGCTGTTTTGCTTTTAGATGATGGTTCTGTTGTGAAAGGAAATAACCAAGAAAACATGGCTTATCCTTCAGGACTCTGCGCTGAACGTGTTGCTTTGTTTTTTGCTGGGGCAAATTTTCCAACTAAAAAGGTAAAAGCGATATATATCGTTGCACAAGGTGAATTGTTGAATGCTGGCGATTTACTTTCGCCTTGCGGCGGTTGTAGGCAGGTAATGTTGGAAACGGAGTTACGACAAAATACTGAGATTAAAGTCTTTTTAGTTAGTCAAAACAATAAGACAATGGTCTTTTCATCTGCAAAAGATCTTTTACCAATGGCCTTTGGATCAATATAGAAGCAATGAAATGGGTTGAAAATAAATGGTTTTGGCTTCTAGGTTGTTTCGTATTGTATGCGAACACCTTGAATCATTCTTATACAGTTGACGATTTAATTGTTGTGAAAAAAAACAGTTTGACCCAAAAAGGAATTGATGCCATTCCTGAAATTTTTTCACACAGTTATTTGTTTGGATACGATGGTCGAGAAGATGAGTCATACCGACCAATTACTCTTAGTACCTTCGCCATTGAACGTACTTTTTTTGATGCATCGCCGGTAGCGTCACATTTCATACAAGTTATTCTTTACGCACTTTTCATTTGGGTCACCTTTTGTTATTTGCGTCTGTTATTTGGCGAAAATCGCCGGAAGTTAACGGTTGTTATTTGTTTGCTTTTTGCGCTGCATCCTATTCACACGGAGGTCGTTGCAAATATCAAGAGTCGTGATGAGTTGCTCAGTGCATTGTTTTTGTTTTCTGCGCTTTTGTTTTACACCAAATTTTTAAGGTCTGAATTGAATGGGAATTTGATGTTGTCCTTACTTTTCTTTTTCCTTGCAATGCTTTCCAAAGAAACAGCTGTATTGGGGATTCTACTTTTTCCTGCAACGCATTATTTTTCATTTAATGGCGCTCCGATGCTCGTCCTAAAAAGGAGTGCTGTTTTTTTATCTCCATTTGTGTTGTATTTTGGATTGAGATCTATTGTTCTTTCTGATGTTTTAATCAAAGCTCCGATTGATCCTGTAGCTAATTCATTAGCTTTGGCAAATGGCTTTGGTGAACAATTGGCAAGTAATTTTGCAATATTCGCTAAGTACATTCAACTCGCAATTTTTCCAATTCATTTAAGTTGGGATTATTCCGTCTCACAATTACCGTTATTAAATTTTGGAAGTTTATCAGCGATTGCAGGTGTTGTTACTTTGTTAATATTAATTGGATTGCTCGTTTTTGGTGTTCTACGTCGTCAGTTAATAGGGTATGGAGCCATACTATTTCTTGCGACCTTCATTTTAACGTCCAATTTTTTCTTTTTAATTAATTGTCCTTTGGGAGAGCGCTTCCTTTTTATGCCCGTTCTGGGTATCTTGATTATTCTAGTCTTAGGGTTTGAACGATTGGCAATTTCAATCAATAAAAACTATTCAATAGCTTTATTTGCAGTTATATGCATCTATTATTCCGGAAGAACATTCGTTCGAAATGCCGATTGGAAAAATAATCAAACAATTTATGAGTCCGCTTTAACCGTTGCGCCTAATAGTGTTAAAGTCCATTTTAATTTGGCAACAGAATATCTGGAGCAGGGTGTGGGAGCATCTTCAGTTGCAGAGAAAAGAGCGTTCTTTGAAAAAGCAATTATACATTTCAAGGCTGCCGAAAAAATTTATCCTTCATATTCTTTAATCTATGAAAATGCTGGTTTTGTCTATTCTGAATTAGCGAAAACAGGTGTTAATAAAGCCGAAACAATTGCTTTTTTTTCAAAAGGATTGCAGCAATTAAGTAGAGGGATCGACGAATTCAAATTTCAGAACCCCAATCTTTATCAAAATAAATATTACATCCTTGAACAATTGATACAGTTGGCAGACAATCAAGTAATAAAGAAAAAGTGGCAGAAAGAAATGATTAGAACAGCCAGAAATAGAAAAGAAAAAACTGAAGATGATCTTTTCAGAATAGCGTTTTATTTGAAGGAAATTGATGAAGATGAGAAAGGGGTTGATGCTGCGATAGAACTCGTAAAAAAGTACCCAGAAAAATCACCTTTTTTATTGGAATATTCGGAAGTGTTGTTTAAGGCAAATCGTTTTGATTTAAGTTTAAAGCTAATTTCAGCTTATGTTGATGCAAATCCAGAGGATTTATCTGCAAAATCAAATAAGGGTATGTTGCTTGAAATCAACGGTAGAAAAGATGATGCATTGATGATCTATGAAGAAATACTGAAACAAGATCCTAATCAGCAGCATACGCGACAATTGTATGAAAAATTGATGCGTCAAGTTTGATGTTTTAGCGCCTACAGTGTAATATAAGTTAGATTTCTAACAGATTTGCCTTGATAACATTCTATAATTCATTGAAAAAGCGTGGTGCGACAAGTTTGAGTTTTTCATATATTTGTCCTTTGAATTTAAAAAGTCAATAAAATGGCGGTAAAATCTGCGAAACAACCTACCAAGACAACCAAAAAAGCGGCTGCATCCGGTAAGACAAAATTCTCAAAAGAGACGTATATTAAGTGGTATAAGGACATGTTACTTATTCGTCGTTTTGAAGAAAAAACAGGACAGTTGTACATTCAGCAAAAATTTGGTGGTTTTTGTCATCTCTATATCGGTCAAGAAGCTATCGTGGCAGGTACTGCAAGTGCTTGTAGAGCAGGAGATAAGCATATGACTGCTTACCGCGATCATGCTCACCCGATTGCGTTAGGTACTGATCCGCGTGTGTTAATGGCCGAACTTTATGGACGTATAACAGGTTGTTCGAAAGGTAAAGGAGGTTCGATGCACTTCTTTGACAAGGAAAAGAATTTCATGGGTGGACACGGAATTGTTGGCGCTCAGATTGCTATGGGTGCTGGTGTTGCCTTCGCCGAGAAGTACAATGGGACAGATAATGTTGCGTTTGTTTCTATGGGTGATGGAGCAGTTCGTCAAGGAGCTTTGCATGAAACATTCAACATGGCAATGATGTGGAAGTTGCCTGTGATTTTCATAATTGAGAATAATAACTATGCAATGGGTACTTCAGTTACAAGAACAACGAACGTAACTGATTTATCGAAAATTGGACTTTCATACGAAATGCCTTCAAAGATTGTGAATGGAATGTCGCCGGAAGCAGTGCATGAGGCGATTGAAGAAGCATGTGACAGAGCTAGAAGAGGAGATGGTCCAACATTACTTGACATCAGAACATATCGTTATAAAGGTCACTCAATGTCTGATCCACAAAAGTATCGCACGAAAGAAGAAGTGGCAGAGTGGATGGAGCAAGATCCAATCGAACATTGTTTAAGAGTGATTAAAGAAAATAAATGGCTTTCAGATAAAGAAGTGGAAGACATCATTGATTGGGTTAAGAAAGAGGTAGAGGAATCTGTAGAATTTGCAGAAACATCTCCTTATCCTGAGGCTCATGAATTGTATGAGGATGTTTATACACAAACTGACTATCCTTATATCAAAGAATATTAAGCGGCTATAGTCAAAAACCAAGAATTAAGATATTTTAAAAAAATTGAAAGATGGCTGAGATAATTTACATGCCGAAGTTGAGTGATACCATGACAGAAGGTGTTGTCGCTGAATGGACAAAAAAAGTAGGTGATAAGGTAGCCTCTGGTGAAGTGCTTGCAGAAATCGAAACAGACAAGGCAACGATGGAATTTGAGTCCTTTTTTGATGGAGTCCTTTTACATATCGGAGTTGAAAAAGGTAAAGCAGCCCCTGTTAATGCTATTTTGGCTATAATTGGAAAAGAAGGAGAAGATATTTCAGCTTTGTTGGCAGGTGCAGATACACCTCAACCTGCAGCAGAAGTAGTTGCTCCAGTTTCCACTCCAACTCCTCAACCTGCACCTGTTGCCCAACCAGTTACAACAGCTGCCCCAGCGCCGCCACCAGCACCAGTCGCAGTTTCAAATAGTACTGGACGAGTTATTGCTTCTCCTTTAGCAAAGAAATTGGCTGAGGAAAAAGGAATAAACATTGCATCGGTTGCCGGAACAGGAGACGCTGGTAGAATCGTGAAACGCGATGTTGATCATTATGTTCCATACACGCCTGCTCAACAAACGTTTCATTCAGCTCCTGCAGGTGTAGAATCTTTCACTGAAGAGAATGTTTCTCAGATGCGTAAGACGATAGCTCGTCGTTTGGCAGAAAGTAAATTCACTGCGCCTCATTTTTATTTGACATTGGATATCGATATGGATGGTGCAATTAAAGCGCGTAAGTCCATGAATCAAATGGATGGAGTAAAGGTGTCTTTTAACGATATGGTGGTGAAGGCAGTAGCAATGTCTTTGAAACAACATCCTACAATTAATAGTTCTTGGTTAGGTGATGTAATTCGACGCAATCATCATGTGCATATTGGAATCGCTGTTGCAGTGGATGAAGGATTATTGGTTCCTGTCGTGCGTTTCGCTGACACAAAAGGATTGACACAAATTGGAGCAGAAGTGAAAGACTTTGCTCAAAAAGCAAAGGATAAAAAGTTACAACCATCAGATTGGGAAGGTAACACATTTACCATATCCAATTTAGGCATGTTTGGCATTGAATCGTTTACAGCGATTGTAAATCCACCTGACAGTTGTATTCTTGCAGTTGGTGGAATCAAAGAAGTTCCAGTTGTGAAGAATGGTCAAGTTGTACCTGGAAATGTAATGAAAGTTACATTGTCTTGCGATCACAGGGTTGTTGATGGTGCTTCAGGATCGGCATTTTTGCAAACATTCAAAAACTACATGGAGAATCCAGTGAATATGTTGCTGTAATTCAACTATCAGTTACAAAAAATAGAAAATCCCGGTTATCCGGGATTTTTTTTTCAATGAGAATTGAAAATTATAATATATATATATAGAATAACATCAATCTATAAATTGTTTATAAACTAGTTAGACTGAGTTTTGGTCTTAAAAGTAAAATACTTCTGTGAAAAATAACTTATGATCACAGTAACTATAGAAACCATCATATTGGATGGAGTAGGATAAAATCCTAAATGCTCAACAAGCAATTTAAGTCCAAGGTAGTTAATTGCAAGGTTGATGAAAAAAACAATACCGTACCTTAACAATTGAACCCTTCCGCGAATTTCTGAAACAGAAAATGTAACATATTTCTGCATTAAAAAACCTGTAACAAGGACAATAGGGAATTTTAAAGCCAAAGTGGCAATGTGTGAACTGACAACCACAAATCCGAGATCGACCTTTTGATGGCGTAAAACAAAATTGTAAAGAAAAAAGTACAGCACCCAATCGAATACCAATGTCATTGATCCTGTAGCTCCATATCGAAAAAATTGTTCTGAAAAATACCGTTTGAATGGGGGGTAAAAGAAATCGATGAATTTCCTAATGAATCCTCCCGTCTTCTCCAGTTGATGTTCAATTTGTATTTTAAATGATGCTAAAATGGTAAATGTCTTTTAGTGGTTTGCTTTTGGCAAATAAAACGCAAAGATACAATGCTTTTAGTTCTCTTCATTCAACTTTTTCCATGTAGTGAACATCGATTCTTGCATTGGTCGATCTGATTCAATCTCTCGCAGCGGCTCACATTCCTTTAGTGTATCATAACATTCTTTAGGTAATGCTTGGTAAAGTGCTGTGCCTTTAGTTTTCCATGCAATCATTTCGTCCGATACTTCTTTTACAATTTTTGCAGGATTTCCAACGACTAAACTTCTCTTTGGAATATTCATTTTACCAGGTACAAAAGACAATGCTCCTATGATACATTCGTCTTCTATAATGACATCATCCATAATCACACTGTTCATTCCGATCAAACAATTTTCACCAATCGTACCGCCATGTACGATTGCTCCATGACCAATATGAGCTCCCTTTTTTAATGTAACTGTTGTGCCTGGAAACATATGAATAGTGCAGTTTTCTTGCACGTTGCAACCGTCTTCAATAATAATTTGACCCCAATCGCCGCGAATTGCTGCTCCAGGACCTACATACACGTTTTCACCAATGATTACATTGCCTGTAACAGAAGCAAGTGGGTGCACAAAGCTACTTGCTTTGATGACAGGTTTAAATCCGTTGAATTCGTAAATTGCCATTATTCTGATTTCGGGTTTTTAGTTTTGAATCTGAAATTTGCACCAAATACAATGTTGTATTGCGAGAACCAGAAATGTTGATCGGCGCGGTCTGATTTATTCATTGTTGTGCGAATATCTGGCATATTTATGAAACCGCCTTTCCATTCAGATTGAATAAAGAAGTGTCTGAAGAATGTTGCGTTCAGTGCCAAAACGATTCCTGTACCAAATCCAGCGACATGAAATTCATCGTAACGAGCATTGTTCAGTAAAGTGGTATTCGTTCTTGGAATTAACAAACCAATTCCAATTCCTTCGTTTGCTGATAGGCTCAAGTTTTTAAGTCCAAAAAGAACATCAAAACGACGGATTTCAATGTTTTCATAATTCAGTCCATCAGTATGCTCGAATTTCAAGAAATCTTCTGTCAATTGAATGTCGTCATTGTCATAAGTACCATCATAGCTTGTGCCTGAATTTGAAATTGTTCCATTAATTTTAACAGTTTCGTTTTGTTTCATGACATATTTCATATGATCAGCGCCAATTGAAATTTGATAATTATCATGAAAGAAATACCCTAAACGAAAATTGTACTGCGGAATAGTAAGCTTGGTTGGTGAAAAATAGGTTTTCAAATTAAAGGGAGATTGTCTGTCTTTTGCAATTACATTTTGAAGTGTGAAATCATATTCGTTTCCTTCAAAATGAATATCAGATGTTGTGTAGTCCGATCGGTTCCAACCCCAGTAAACAAAAAAGTTTCCTTTTTTGTAATAATTGTCTGTTACCCTCTGCGCATTAGATGACAATGCAAGAAAAAGAAGTAATGTATAGATAAATATTTTCAAATCAAGTGCCGTTTATGCGATACGAATTTAATGATTAGTTCCTGTTTATCATATCATTGAGAACGACCTAATTATTTATTTATAATTATTAAAGATTTGTACTTTCTCCCAATGCTGTTTTTATTGTTTCCACAAAGGCTTCAACTGGTTGTGCACCTGATAAAGCATATTTTCTGTCAAAAACAAAAAATGGTACCCCACGAACTCCGATTTGTTGTGCTTCGTTTAAGTCCTTTTTCACCTCTTCACTATAGGAATCAGTATTCAAAAGCTCTTTTACTTCATTCTCTTTTAGTCCGACAGTTTTTCCTATTTCTAATAGATCATCTTTTGACGCAATGTCTTTTCCGTTCGTAAAATATGCCTTGAATAATTCTTCTTCCATTTCATCCCCTAGACATTTTGTTTTTGCGAATTGAATAAGTCGGTGTGCATCAAATGAGTTACCAATTATGGCATGGTCAAAATTGTATGTTAAACCTGCATTTTTTGCCATCTCGAGTGCACGTTCATGCATTAATTTTGATTGTTCAAGACTTATTCCTTTAGCGTCAGATAAGTATTCGTATACACCTATTCGTTTTGTTTGAACGGGAATCGTTGGGTCTAATTGATAGCTTTTCCATTCAATTTCTAAAGCATCACGAATATTCATTTTGTGGATTGCCTTTTCCAAGTGACGTTTTCCGATGTAACAAAAAGGGCACATTATATCTGACCAGATTTCAATTTTCATAATTTCTATTTCGAAAAATTTTTTAATGTGTCAATTGGCTCAAATTTAAGGTTGATTTTTGAGATATTTTCATCTGCAGAATTCTCAATGAAGTATATTTGATTATGAGTTATTGTAAATTTTGCCTTTCTCTCGAGCCAAAGAATGTTCATGCGATTTATCATGAAAACCACTATGGTTTCCCAATTTCGAATGACAATGAGTTGTTTGGCAGGTTGATTCTTGAAATAAATCAGGCAGGTTTATCTTGGGATACAATTTTGAAAAAGGAAATTACTTTTAGACATGCTTATAGTTGTTTTAATATCAATAAAATAGCTCGTTTTACAATTGAAGATGAAGTCGATTTGCTTAATAATCCTGGTATAATTAGAAATAAATTAAAGGTTAAAGCAGCAATTTTCAATGCACAGCGTGTAGAGCTTTTGCAGCAAGAGTTTGGGTCATTCTCAAATTGGCTTGACTATCACCATCCGAAAAGCTTGCAAGAATGGAATAAACTATTCAAAAAGACGTTTAAATTTGTAGGTACAGAAATTGTAAATGAATTTTTAATGAGTACAGGTTATTTGCCGGGAGCGCATCAAGAATTCTGTCCTGTATTTGAAAAGGTATTAAAAAAACAACCAAAATGGCTTCAAGAATAAAGCAATACATAGTATTAATTATTTCAATCATTGGAATTTCCTCTGTCAACGCACAATTTGGACTAAGTGGAGGGACATGTTTATTGAAAGGATTTGGAACGGCCAAACCTTTTGTAGGATTGCAAATAGGTGGTGAGATCCCACGTGACGATTTTGCATCTTTATTTGGTCGTGTGTCATTTTATGGTAAACAGTGGCAGGGATTAACGAATACAACATATGTTGAAGCGATTGATATGAATACGACTGTTCCAAGTATTCAGACAATTACGTATGATAATTCAATGAATTATACGGTTATAGAGGGTGGTAATCGTTTTTACATTGGGGATGGGTATGATTCTGGTTTTGGGGCTTACGGTGGTGGAACGTTGCAGGCAATTTTTAACACAGTAAAAAGAAATTACAATTATGGTAGTATTGATATGTCTAAATATCAACTTCCTACAACAGAATTACCGAAAGGTTCCATTTTTAGTCTTGGATTTGGTTTAAGTGGTGGTGTCAAAAATACATTTGCAGGAATCGGAACAGCATATTTTGATTTAGGCTTCTCATATGTTATTATGAATAGTGCAAGCAATCCAACTGCTGGGTCTGTTAATGGCATGTATTCACCGCTTTTCTTTACATTTTGTCTAGGTTTCAGAAAAGATTTTTACTAAAACCCAAACCAATTTCGTTTTTCATTTATCGTGTCTAGTTCTTCGAATAATTGATTCAAGTCATCGTACCTGGAATTCATTCCATTTTTGAGCGATCGTTCAACTTCATCATTTGAGAGTAAGTTTGGCGCAGTTCTGAAAACGTGTTTACTACACATTTTTGATAAAATTGGAAAAATCCCTTTGGGTAAAGATGAATGATCGGGCAAAGGATGTGTAAGCTGAAGATTGGTATAAATACTTGGATTGGGGTGGACTAGAGGTAATTGTTCTGTAAAGAGTTTCCAGATTAAAATTCCGAGTGCAAATTGGTCTGCGCGATGATCGACAAGGTCTAATCTATTTAAAATCAATTCAGGTGCGGCATAACCCAATGGGAATAATATTCTTCGATTATTAGGTTTATCTTTTCGAAGTGCTAGTCCAAAATCAATGAGCGACACTTTTACACTGTCATGGCTTGTGTCAATCAATATATTTGAAGGCTTTATATCACAATGAACAACATTGTTTTCTTTCAAGTGATTCAACAAAGGAATTAACTCTTTCAATATTGCTTTCAAAAAGGCCACTCGATTTTTTTTTGGGTGATTTTCCCATAAATCAGCTAAAGGTCTTCCTTCCTGATAAGATTTTACAAGGATCAACTCTTGATCACTTTCAAAAAAATCAACTATTTCGGGTAAACCAGGATGTTTAAAAGTGAACGTTGCTTCTTGTTTCAAGCGGTCAAGAATAGCTAGGTTTTTTGAAATTTTCCCGAGTGTTTTTAGAATAATTCTTTTCCCGGATGATTTTTCTTCTCCTTCATAAACCTCTCCAAACTTATTTCCTTGTTCGGTTCCGAGTTTTTGTATGATCCTATATCTTTCTCGAAGTTGCACATCTCAAAAGAACAAAAAACAAACTAAAAATTAACGAAATTTTGAGTGAAACTTTTCAGTGTCTTTGACAATTCATCCAGAATTTAATGCAGTTAAATCAATAGTTTTTACCGTTAAAAAAGATTTTGAATATTCGTCGATGAAATTGGGCGTTCATCAGCTTGAAATAATTATTCGTAGAAAAAATGGTATTATTCAAAAAAAATAATGCATCTTGCAATTCAAAATCTGCTAAATGGAGCAACTCATTATTGATGCAACTTCACACACACCAGCTATCTGTTTCAATGGCAGTGAGGGTTTGATGGAAATTAGTGGTAGGTCAATTCCTGATCAGCCTGATGATTTTTGGCTTCCAGTCTTGAACTGGTTTGAATCTTATTTATTGCAGCCCAAACAAAAAACGATTGTAAAAATCAACCTCGAATATTTCAATATTTCTTCGTCAAAAAGAATTTTGTTTTTGATGTATAAATTGAATGAATTGTCTGAAGCAGGAATGGATGTGCATGTCGAATGGTTGTATAGATCTTCAGATGAAGACATGTACGAAGTAGGACAGGATTATGCCTATATGGTGAAAGTTCCTTTTGTTTTTAAAGAATATATCGAACCGGATATTGCTATTGCAATTTAATTGATCAACAATAATTTTTAAAAGCATCCTAGAGATGCTTTTTTTATTCCTATGAATTTCGCGCTATTCTGTTAATTTTGTCTCGTCTATGAGATTGATAAAAGATATACCACACGAGCGTTACAAAATCCAATTGTTTAATTACAATGCAAAGTACATTGTTAAAGTTGAACTTGGACAATTTGAACAGAGCTTTAAAATAGGGGAATTGGATGTGGATTCTTTAGAGGAGATAGAGCGTATGATTACCCCGGAATTATTGAATAATGCACTTAAAAGATTTGTGGAAATGCGAAGTGACTGGGAAAATGCGTTTAAAAATAAAAACAGTGTATCGAATGAATAAATTAACATTTGTAGCCTTAGTGGCTTTGATTTTTGCTGCTTGTGGGAAATCTGATGAAAAAGCAGAGAAAATAAACACAACACCAAAGGTTGAAGTGCGAGACATGAAGGGGTTGAAAATAGCATATTACAATAGTGATAGTTTAAAGCTGTATTTCGAATATTTTAAGCGTGAAGAAGGTATTGTGACAAAAAAACAAGAACGCTTTCAAAAAGAGGTGCAGCGGCGTACTCAAGAATACCAAAGTTTTATTGTTCGCAATAATGAAAAACTTCAAAGTGGCTTACTTTCTGAAAATGAATCCATGCAAATACAGCAGAGAGCCCAGCAAATGGAGGGGGAGTTGATGCAGTATCAGCAAAATGAAGGTGCGAAATTGGAGAAAGAGACAATGCAAAAATTAGAAGCTATTTCTAAAAAAATAGAAGTGTTTGGTAAACAATTTAGTGAAGAAAATAATATTGATATCTTGCTAATTCATGGGCCAGGAGGACAAATCAATTACATAAATTCAGCCATGGATGTAACTAAAGAATTTACAGCGTTTTTGAATGAGCATCAGACTGAAATTGAAAAAGATTTAAAAAAATAGTCAATGCTGATTGCTCAACAGAAATACCGTGAAAATATTGCTGAATATATTTTATACATGTATCAGACGGAGGATTTGATTCGTTCTTTTGACTTTGATTTGGAGGCAATTATAGAGAATTATGTTCGACCTCAATTACCAGATGCATCTTTTTTAGCCCAACATAAACAATGGTACGGTGATTTGATCGCTCAAATGAAGATGCAGCGCATCGAAAAGCAAGGTCATCTCCATGAGCTAAAGGATATATTGGTGGAGATTTCATACTTACATAATACGTTGCTCAATCTATCTGAAGATCATAAATACAAAGCGTTGTATGAGACAGCTAATCCTTATATCGAAGAGTTCAAGGAACGTTCAAATCTGAAAGATAAAAACCAAATTGAAGTTGTTTTTCATGCTATGTACATGAAGCTGTTACTTCGTCTTCGCAAAACAGAAATCAGTGCTGAGACTGAAGAAGCACTAGATTCAATGAGGATATTGCTTGCCTATCTAGCCAAATCCTACCACCAAATGAAGAATGGTGAGTTGAATTTCTACAATAATTAATTAAAAATTTTTCCTGGGTTCAAAATGTTGTTCGGATCGAATACTTTTTTGATATGCCTCATTAAATTCAGCGTTACTTCCGGAAATGCAATGTCCATATAGGATTGCTGAACCAAGCCTATGCCGTGTTCACCTGAAATTGTTCCTCCTAATTTTACTACTTCTGTAAATAGTTCACGAATGGCCACAGGTAAATCATTTTCCCATTTCTCATCAGAGAGATCGCCTTTGATGATGTTGACATGAAGATTTCCATCACCAGCATGACCATAGCAAACGGAATGCAAACCATATTTTTTACAGATAGACTTAACATGTCTGAGAAGTTCCGGTAATTCAAACCTTGGAACAACCGTATCTTCCTCTTTGTAAATAGATTGCGATTTTACTGCTTCACCTACTTTTCTTCGCAACGACCATAAGCTTGTTTTTTGTGCCTCTGATTCAGCAAACAATATTTCATCTGTTTCAAATTGACTTAACACATCCATGATCTTTTCGCATTCCACCATTAATTGATCAGAATCAAATCCATCCACTTCAATAAGAAGATGGGCTTGATGGTTTTCTGCGACATGAATTGAATAATCATTTGCAAATGCCTGTGTCCAGGTCAATGCATCACGCTCCATAAATTCAAGTCCACTTGGAGTAATTCCAGCACGAAAAATTGCTGCAACGGCTTCGCATGCCTTTTCTGCACTAAAAAAAGGTACAAGCATTAAAAGATCTTGCGTTGGATGAGGGATGAGTCGCAGAACAATTTTTGTAATCACGGCAAGTGTTCCTTCAGAACCTACTAATAATTGTGTTAGGTTGTAACCCGTAGCATTTTTTAAAACATTTGCACCTGTCCAAATTATTTCTCCATTTGGAAGTATGACTTCAAGGTTAAGTACATAATCTTTTGTAACACCATACTTTACAGCTTTTGGTCCGCCTGAATTTTCTGAAACATTCCCACCGATAAAGCAGCTTCCTTTACTTGCTGGATCAGGAGGGTAAAACAAGCCTTTTTCTCGCACTGTATCCTGTAGAACTTGTGTAACTACTCCAGGCTCCGTTATAACTTGGTGGTTTTTCTCATCGATTTGTAAAATGCGATTGAATTTCTCCATAGAAAGCGCAACTCCTTTATGAATGGGTAGTGCACCACCACTCAATCCTGTTCTGGCACCGGATGGTGTGACTGGAATATTATTTTCGTTACAATATTTTAAAATTGCAGATATTTCGGCAGTTGTTGTTGGTTTTAAAACTACATCCGGTGTGAATAGTAAATCTTCCGTTTCGTCATGACCATATTCCTTCCGATTACTTTCATCGGTGTAGCAGTTGCTGTTTAATAATGATTTAAAGAAATCAATATCAGTAGTTTGAATGGTTCGGAAGTTTGTCATTTTATAACTATTCTAAATTGTATTCACTATTTAATTTTGGAATGGTCGCTTCCCATCCAAGTTCATATTCTACTCGCTGGCGAAGGGCATCTGTTTGATGTGGTTCCCCATGATTGAGAAATAATTTCGTTGGTTTTTTATCGAAATTCCTTAACCAATCTATCATTTCAATTTGATCACCATGTGCTGACAGGGAGGATATTTCAGCTATTTTACAACGTACCTTTCTATACTCTCCGAAGAACTTAATTTCTTTTGCACCCTCTAAAATAGCTCTTCCCCGTGTACCTTCACCTTGATAGCCAACAAATAATAGCGTGTTTTTTTCGCTTTCCATATGATTATTCAAGTAATGCAAAATTCGCCCTCCTTCCATCATGCCACTTCCAGCCAAGACAATTTTTGGTTTTTTATCCGCAACTACCGCTCTTGACTGTTCAACAGATGCTACAAAAATAATGTCCTCGTACATTCTATTCAGGTCGAAATGCGAAATATTTTGCCAATCTTGGTATGTTTTATAAACATTTGTTGAATTTGTACCCATTGGTGAATCTAAATAGACTTTTACTTTGGGTAAACGGTCTTCTTCGCGAAGCAAATAAAGTAGGTAAATAAGTTCTTGTGTTCTTTCTACTGCAAAAGTTGGAATCATCAAGATGCCTTTTCGCTCGTATGTTTCTTCGATAACTTTTAGAAGTGCATCTTTGACATCTTCAGTGGAGTGCACACGATCACCATAAGTTGATTCGAGGATAATGTAATCTGCCTCCTTGATTTTTTTTGGAGGATATAAAAGCATGGGTTTAGTTCGGCCAATATCTCCTGAAAAAATTATTTTTCTATCCTCAACACGCATGTCAATAAATGCTGAACCTAGGATATGACCATTGTTCAATAACTGAAATTTTATTTCAGGAGAGATTATTACCCATTCAAGTAAATCATGGCATTTGAAAAGTTTTAAGGTCTCATAAACATCAGTGATTTTGTACAGCGGATCTGCATGTTTGTGTTTTGTGTATTCATGGCTATTGGCGCGTTCTGCATCTTCTTCTTGAATTTTTGCACTATCTAGTAAAATTATTTCAGCAAGTCTCTGAGTAGGAACGGTGCAATGAATACTGCCTTTGAATCCTTTTTTCACGAGAAGTGGAAGATAGCCGCAATGATCTAAGTGGGCATGTGTAAGCAATACTTCATCAATTGTACTAGGGTCTATCGGGAATTCATCCCAGTTTTTGGATCGGAATTCTTTTAATCCTTGAAAAAGTCCGCAGTCAATTAGAATTTTTTTATTGTTCGCTTCAATGAGTGTTTTTGATCCAGTAACTGTTCCGGCACCGCCGTAAAAGGTCAATTTGATAGGGGAGTGGTCCATATTTTTAATTTATTGGACTGCAAGAAAAGACAAAAGGCGGAATAAATCCGCCTCATTTGTCACTAATTTCCCTTGATTTCGAACTCTGTTCTTCGATTTTGTTGTCGACCATCATCTGTTGTATTGGTCGCAACAGGTTTTGAGGAACCGTAACCTTTAGCTGTCAAACGATTAGCTGTAATTCCTTTGCTAGTCAGGTATTGAACAACTGCATCTGCTCGACTTTGCGATAAACTTTCGTTGATTGTTGCTGAGCCAGTATTGTCCGTATGTCCTGAGATTTCAATTTTCAAACCTGGAACATCTTTCATTAATTTGACTAAACGATCTAGTTCTGCATTTGATTCTGGACGTAAGACTGATTTTCCGAGGTCGAAAAAGATATTTCTCAGAGCAACTTTGCTGCCAATAGCAATGTTTTTTAGTTCGATGATTTTATTCACAAGGTTGTCAGAAGCGCCATTCGGAATGTCAAAGTTTTCGGAATGGAAAAGATATTTATCAGCTTTAACTGCAATTCCATAATTTTTACCAGAAGCCAAAGTGATGATGAATTTACCCGTTGCACTATTGGTAGTGAATGTTTCAATTATTTTTCCTGTTACGTTATCTGATATCTCAATGGAAGCTTCAACAGGTTTTTTAGTCATAGCATCTATTGTAGAGCCCTTAAAAACCGTGAAGGATTTCTTGTTGACATCGACGGTGGCTTCAACTTGTGCATCTTTCATTGGCATAGCAATGGAGGCTAATAAATAGTCTTCCATGTCAACAAGCGGTTTCTTTTCTGGTCCCCAAAAAGTCACTTTATAGACATCTAATCCTCCTTTTCCACCTGCCCTGTTAGATGCAATGTAAGCGAATTTTCCATTGGCAGTCGAGGCAAAAAAGAAATCATCATATGGCGTGTTGATAGGGTATCCCATATTGACCGGTTTTGTCCAAGACCCTTGTACTTTCTTAGAAATAAAAATATCGTATCCACCAATTGTTTCATTTCCTTCTGAAGCGATGTACATGGTTTCTCCGTCAATGTGCATGTAAATTGGACCATCATTGAACTTCGAGTTGACAAGTCCATTTCCAATCGCTACAGCAGCGCCATAATCTTTTTGTTGCCTGCTTTGCATTGCGCTGAACATGACATCAAAACCATTGGACTTACTGTCGTTGTCTCTAGAGAAATACAAGCTCCATCCATCGTTACTGTAAGCGGCATATTTTTCGTTCGATTTTCCAGAAGATATTTGAAAATGAGCCAAAACAGGATCTGTCCAGTTTAAGCCACTCAATTTGGATTCATAAATATCAAATTGGCCATTCACTTCTCTGTGAATTAGCATTTTAGTTCCGTCATAACTCAAGTTGTTGGAGACGTCATCAGAAGTAGTATTTAATGGTCCTGAGATCTGTTTTGGAGAAGACCATTTTCCATCGTTCAATGCAGATGAGTAAATATCCATATCGTACTCACCAACTTCATTTGTTGCGTGGCCGTTTGGTCTGTTTGATGTAAGAACAATTTCAGAGCCATCTGTGGTAATGGAAGGTGCGAAATCATCGAATTCTGAGTTCAAGGAAATTACATTGTCAACCCAAACTCGAGTTGGTGAAGATTTTAATGTTTTAGCTGCTTTACATTCGTTTTTATGCTGGGTAACGAATTTTGCAAAATTGTCGGCCTTTTTGTAATTCAGCTCGAATGCTTCGTATGATTTAATTGCCTCATCAAATTTTTCTTCAAGTTGATAAGCATAAGCTAGATAGTAATTTAAAAAAGGATCACAAGCGGGATCCAACGATGCAGCTTTTTTGATATATTCAATTGACTTATTCGGATCTGTTGAATGCACATAACAAACAGCAATTTTAAAGTTTAATAATGCATTTGAAGGGTTGAATTTCTGCGCAACCATATATTCTTTCAACGCTTTTTTAAAATTCAATCCAGGATTTTGTACCTGGAAAACTGCTTCTTTTCCTAATGTAAGTGATTCATCGCCTTTACTGATGGCATCTTCTGCTTTCTTTAGGCCCTCCTTGTCATTTTTAAAGTTTGCAGCTTTGAATTCTATGTTTTGAGCATATCCATTCAAAACAAGTAAAAATAATGTTATCGTTATCCAGTTTTTCATAATGAACGCTTATTCGTTGCAATTTGATGAGTAATAGTTTTTTCCAAGCTCAATTCCAAGGTCCTTTGCTTTGTGCCAATCTTCGCATGCACCTTCTAGATCGCGATTCATTTCTCTGGCATTCGCACGATTTACATATGCATTTCCATAATTTGGATCATTCTGAACGGCTTTATTAGCAAACTCAAGTGATTTTTTATAATCTTTTTGTTTAAAATAGACAGCGCTCAAATTGGATGCAGCGGGTGCATATTTAGGATTGATCTCTAAGGTTTTTTCAAAATCCTTTCTTGCATCATCGAGTTTGTTTTGTTCCATTTGAGCAACACCACGGTTGTTGTAAGCCATAAAAAATTGAGGATCTACAGATATTGCTCTGTTGAATGCAGCCATGGCACCTTGAAAATCTTTTGCCTTCTTTTTTGTGGTACCTATATTATTCAAGACAAAAGCAAGTTTTGGATTTTTCTTCACAGCTTCTTCATAATCTGCAATTGCTTTTGGATAATCATTGAGCATTCTGTAGCAACTTCCCCGGTCATTATAAGCAAAAGCGAAATTGTTATCTAATTCAATTGCTTTGCTAAAGTGTTTGATCGCTCCTTGATAGTCTTTCTGCAAAAAACGGAGCGTACCAAAATTGTAATACGCACGTGCGCTTTTGGGATCAATCTGAAGGGATTTTTCATAATCTTTTTCTGCCTTCAGGTAATCGTTTAAACCCTGATATGCACGGCCTCTTTGGAAATAAGCCTTAGAATAATTTGGGTCTTTTTGCAAAAGATCATTCAAAGTTTTTGAGGCTTCCGTGAATTTTTCAGCTTCGTTTTCGGCAACACCTTTGTTGTAATAAGCTGCAGTGAAATTTGCATCATATTTAATCGATTCAGCAAATGAAACAATGGCCTGATCATATTTCTTTTGGCCGAATAATTCAATCCCTTTGTTATAGGATTCCTGACTTTGTGCAATGGCTTCGTTCTGTAAATTCAATGATTTAATAGAGTCACGGTAACGCGCTTCGGACGGAGTTAACTCATCCAATTGTGCAATACTTGGTGATGAAAAACAGAGAATCAACAGTAGTTGGAGATAACAGTTCTTTTTCACAGTTTGTGCATTTTTAATTTAGAAAGACCAAGATAATAACATTCAAAATGAGCCCATGAATTAGTTTTCAACAACGTCAAAAATGTTAATTTTAGACATTCAAATAGTAATTATGACAGAACAGGTATACATCGTTGATGGAGTGCGCACTGCAATAGGTAGTTTCGGAGGAACATTGTCTTCTGTTCGTGCGGATGATTTGGCTGCTCACGTGATCAAAGGTTTGGTTGAAAAACAGTCAGGAATAAACCCTGAATTGATTGAGGATGTTATTCTTGGGTGCGCTAATCAAGCCGGGGAAGACAATAGAAATGTTGCACGCATGGCGGGTTTGTTAGCTGGTTTGCCTGTTAGAAGTGGTGGAGAAACAGTGAACCGTTTATGTGCTTCTGGGATGGCTGCAGTAATCAATGCATCACGCGCTATAAAGGATGGTGCAGGTGAACTGTATATCGCAGGAGGTGTTGAGCATATGACCCGCGGACCTTGGGTAATCTCAAAAACATCATCTGCATTTGGTCGCGATGCTCAAATGTTTGATTCTTCTTTTGGATGGCGCTTTATAAATCCAAAAATGGAAGAATTGTATGGAGTGGATGGCATGGGTAATACAGCTGAAAATCTTGTTGAAAAATATGGAATTGAACGCGAAGCGCAAGACCAATTTGCTTTGTGGTCTCAACAAAAAACAGCTAAGGCTCAAGCAGAAGGGAAATTTGCTCAAGAAATTCTTCCTATTTATATTCCGCAACGAAAAAAGGATCCTATTTGTTTTGAAAAGGATGAGTTTGCAAGACCGGAAACAACCATTGATAGTCTCTCTAATTTAAGACCAGCTTTTAAAAAAGATGGGAGCGTAACAGCAGGGAATTCTTCTGGATTGAATGATGGTGCGGCAGCTTTGTACATTGCGGGAGAGTCTTTGATTAAACGTGAAAATTTGAAGCCATTGGCTCGGATTGTAAGTGCCGCAGTGGCCGGAGTTGAGCCTCGCATAATGGGTATCGGTCCAGTTTATGCTTCTCAAAAGGCTTTGGAACGCGCTGGTTTAACATTAGACCAAATGGATGTTTTAGAATTGAATGAAGCCTTTGCTGCCCAGGTATTGGCCTGTACACGAAATCTTGGAGTTGCAGATAATGATCCACGCATCAACCCGAATGGGGGTGCAATTTCATTAGGACACCCACTTGGAATGTCTGGCGCTAGAATTTTGCACAGTGCCGCATTGGAACTTCAACGCACAGGCAAACGATATGCTCTTGTAACAATGTGCATTGGAGTTGGTCAAGGATACGCCACAATAATTGAACGTGCTTAACCAACCATCAAACTTCCAAAAGCGTTTCTAATTTGTTGAACAGAATTTACATAGTAATTGTCCTTTTGGGAATTTTTCTTATTTCTTGTAAAAAGGAAAAAACATTTTGGAATTCCAATTGGTCTTTTCCAATAGTGAATGATACAATTTCACTGAAAAACCTTGTGAATGATTCCACACTTTCTGTCAATTCATCGGGATTGCTGGAAGTTGATCTCACTCGAACGGTGCTCGATTTAGGAATCGAGGATTTTTTGGAATTGCCAGATACATTAATAGTACATAGCTTTAATAGCACTGTTCCATCCATAAATATACCACCTGGTTTTACAATTGTAAATGAAATTGAAGAACATGTATTGGATTTGTCTGGGGTACAACTTAAGAAAATAAGAATAAGCGATGGTCAAATAGGTTTGAAGGTTTACAATCCACTTCCTACGAAAACATTTTTCACAGTTAAATTGCCGGGGGTAACTAAAAACGGAATTACTTTTGAAGAAAATTATGATGCTCCTTCAGCAATTGGTTCTCAGCCGGGTGTTGTTTCGGCAGTGCTGAATATTTCGGGATATGACATCGATTTAACGGGAATTGATGGATCGAATTTCAATATTCTTCAATCATTGCTAGTTGTTTCTTCAGATCCAGTAGGACCATCTATTGCTGTTACGAATTCACAAGTGTTTAAAGTTGAAGCTGATTTTGCAAATTTACAGTTGGATTATGCACGCGGTTATTTTGGAAACAAAGTCATTCAAGATACCTCCGAGTTTATTTTGGATGCATTGTCGAATATAACGAACGGAAGTGTTGATTTACCCTCACCTTCAATTTCTATTGAAGTGTTGAATGGCATAAAAGTAGATGCTAGAGCAACATTTATTTCACTTAAAAATACGAATTGGAGCGGAAATACTGTTTCATTAGCTGGTGCTCAAATGGGAGTGCCAATTTTTATAAATGCAGCCACTGGTAGTTGGTCGAATCTGCAAACGAGTTCAGAATCAATAAATTTTAGTGGTTCGAATAGCAATGTTGAGGAATATCTTGAAAATATAGGGAATACCCATCAAATGGGTTATAAACTTGAGTTAAATCCATGGGGAAATACATCGGGTGGATGGAATGAAATTTTTCCCAATAGTCGATTGAAAGTGAAAGTGCATGCACAAATGCCACTTTCAGTTGGTGCTGATGGTTTGACGCTCGCAGATACATTCGATCTCAATTTGAAACAAAATCTTGAAAAAACGCATGTTGAATCGGGATCATTCGTTCTAAATGCAGCAAATACTTTTCCTTTATCTGCGAGTGCTGAATTGCATTTGATGAATAATCAAGGTGAAGAACTTTTTATTGTGCAGTCAGAAAACAAAGTATTATCAGCTGTTTTTGGAACCTTAGACGTTTCATCTGGACTTATGAAGAAAGAGTCGGAATTGATTTTTATATTAACTCCTGAAGTATTGGTTCGATTGGATGAAGTTAAAAAAGTTATGGTACGTGCTGTTTTTGATACTCCGAATGCAACTGGCACAGGAAATCAACAAATGTCAGTTCCAAATGGAGTTTATATGGCTGTAAAACTGAAAACACATTTTAATCTGAAAACGATTTATTGATGAGGTTGCTAATGACCATAGTTGCTGTAATGAGTGCACTTCTTTCACTAGCACAGTCAATGATGCCTGTCCAGCACGATACCCTGCAATTGGATCAGGAGTTGATTGTATCAGGAACAGCCGATTTCAGCTCAACTTCATTGCAAAATGAATTGATGCAGAAGCTTATTTATGGCGGAGAAATTACATTTGGTATTAAAAACCGAAGTTTCATTGATCATAAAGGGATTAATCGATTTGGTGCAGATATTTCCGGAGAGCTTGAATATAGAAATTTGAAATTGAATCTTTTTAAAAATCCTAATTGGGGCCTCACTGTTAAAACAGGTTATTATAATTATGTTTCTCTATTGTATGCAAAGGATTTATATGGATTGACTTTCTTCGGTAATGATAATTATCTTGGTCAAAATGTGAATTTATCAGGAACAAGGTTTCTTGGAGTGTCCTTTCAGAAATTTGGATTTGGTGTGGTTGATAAAAAATCGAAATCAAGTGTTTCATTCAATGTGTATTCCCTTTCAAATTATGCTGAAGCAACTATTTATGACGGTAATCTCTTTCAATCGGAAGTAGCAGATTCAGTGAGTCTATCGATGCAAGGGAATTTTGATTTTTCAAACGGAAATTCATTTGTAAAAGGTATGGGAGCAGGAGTAGATCTTGATTTCAGGCTGCCCGTAATGTTTCGCGAAGGAAAAACTTCATTTATACAATTTCAAGCGAAAAATCTTGGGATATGTAGTTTTCAGAAAAACATAACCCGTTATTCTGCAGATACTACACTACATTTTACAGGGCTTACTTTTGACCAACTTTATGGGGATAATGCGATATTCACTAATAATTTTTCATTAATGGATTCGTTGGGAATAGATTCATTAGGAATTCGTAAGTGGCGCTTTTTACCTTGCTTTATTCAGGTTGGAAAAATTATTGACGCAATGGATTCATCGCGGGTTCAAGCCTTTTATGGTATTAGAATGTATTCAACTTCAGCGTTTGTGCCAATGATCTACGGTGGATTGCATTATCGGTTAACAAAAGCATTTGGGTTAGGAATGAATCTATCTTACGGTGGTTATAGTACTACGCGATTTGGTATATATACACAGTGGCAAATTGGTGATTTTTCCGCAGGAATAGCAAGTGAAAATTTAACAGGTGTTTTTATGAAGGGCGCAAAGGGTGAATCAATTTTAATACGCTTGAGATGCAAGTTTTAAGATTACTACTATTCTTTTCTGTATTTTTCTGTTTGTTTGACTTGAACGGGCAAATCGCATTCTACAAGCTTTATTCTAATAATGGCTATGATGCAGGTGAAGGTGCTGTGCAATTAGAGGATAGTTCATTCGTTATTTGTGGATCTTCAAGCAGTTTTACAGATGGACCATCTCAAGCATTCATGTTGCACGTCGATAGTGTGGGTAATTACCTTTGGTCTAACCATTATGGTGGGCCAGAATTGGAGTCAGCAAGACGTGTTTTGTATATAAAAAATATTGGATACTATTTAGCCGGATTTACCAATTCCTTTGGCAATGGCGCGTATGATTTTTACTTGGTAAAAACCGATCTGCAAGGAGAATTGATTTGGCAAAAAACTTATGGAGGAACTGAATGGGAAAAAGTGCATGATGCAGCATTGACAAAGGATACAGGAGCAATAATGGTCGGTGAAACAAATTCTACAAATGGTAATGCGACAGATGCTTTTATCGTAAGAACAAATAGTGGAGGAGACACCCTTTGGACGAAAACTTTTGGCGGTCTAGGTATTGATCTTGCAACAAGTATAAGATCTATCAACGACTCTACCTTTGTTATTGGTGGACAGATTTATCTGCAAGATTCACTCAAGACGAAAGGATTTTTGATGCGAATTAGGGATAATGGTTCTATTGATTGGTTCAAAACACTTGGCGATAATGGCAATTATTCTATCTCTGATGTGGATGTTTACCAAAATAAGATCAATTATGTTGGCTATTACTTAAACAATCAAACTCAAATTGAATCGCCTTTTTTTGGTAGAATGGATGCTTCGGGAATTCCAGATTTTACTGGACAAGAAACTGTGTCTGACAAACGCGTTCGTGACTTGATTACAACATTCGGTTCAGAAGGTAAAAAATACATGGCTTACCGCTATACTGCTGATCCGTCATCGAATTTTGGTTTGGATTTAACGATTGCTCGTTTGCCCATGGATTTGTGGTGGGATAATTCCTATGTTACAGTTAATTTTCCATATGAAGATCTTGCAAATCAACTGATTCCAACTTCGGATGGTGGAGTGGTGGCAGTCGGAACAACTCTATTTAGTGGGGCAGGAGGTTCGAATGTTTTTGTACTCAAGATAGGACCAAATTCACTTTACCCAACTGTTCCTGTGGATCCAACCCCAAATTCTTTAGTTTTTGTAAATCAATTAAACGCCTTTTCTAAGATTGCCATTTATCCTAATCCATCAAATGGAAATATTAAAATAATGTCAGAAGATGTTACAATTAGTTCTGCTAAATTGATCGATTTAAGTGGGAAATTAATTTTAGTACAACATATCACTAAAGGTTCAGAATTGGATTTAACCCAATTTCAAACCGGGACATATATGCTGGAATTATTTAATGATCGAAACGAAAGTCTTGGAAGGACTAGAGTGGTTTTAGCGAATTAACTACCATTCAAATGCAGACTCCGAAAACCACTTTTCTTGCACACGTAAGGTTTGCTCTATAATGTCCCGAACACAGTGCCTTCCTCCATTAAAAGGAGATTGGTAATCTGAAATATGTTTAATTTCCATAGCTGCGTCTTGCGGACAGGTTGCAACTCCTGCGTGCTGCATAACCTGGTAATCCGGAATATCGTCACCCATGTATAGAATCTCTTCATCAAGTAATCCTAATCGCTCTTTAATTTCATTGTAAACATTCAACTTGTTAAATGAAGATAAATGAACCTCCTGAACCCCTAGAGCTAATAAACGATCCTTTACATCTTGAGAATTTCCTCCGGTAACTATAATAACATTGAATCCCATTTTTACGGCATATTGAAGAGCATATGCATCTCTGGAGTTTAAAGTGCGGACAACATCGTTTTGAAACAAAATAACATCACCATTGGTCAAAACACCGTCCACGTCAAACATGAATGTCGTAACCTTATTTAGTTTTTCCTTGTAGCTAATCATTTGTTATAAGTTTGGTCAATGCTTTTCGAAATCAACGAATACAGCTCTTTTCTTATTCCTGTCTGCATCGCTTCGTGAGAGCTGATAATTGAATTGTCACCCCGTCGTGCAGGCCCAGTTTGATTATTGTAAGGATCACAGTTCGTTAACTTTAAAGCTGTTTTCTCAATCAATGGTTGGAGGATAGCCCAATCAATATTGTTCTCTTCAGCTAAGCTCTTTGCTTGAAAAAGAATGTGATTCGTAAAATTGTTGATCCACACCGCAGACAAATGATACATTTTCCGTTGCTGTGAATTAACAGAAAGAACATGGCGGCTTAACTTTTTCGCAAGTTCAAAAAGTAATTCTTCAAGATTGGAAGATTGAGATTCAATAAGCAATGGAACATCATCAAAACAAACCACTTGTTCTTTCGTGAATGTCTGTAATGGATAGAAAACCCCAGTATTAGAAGCTCTTCCACAAGCTGACAATTCAAGCGAACCCGACGTGTATGCTACAAATTTAGAACTATTAATATTTGTAAGAACTTCTCTAATCGCATCGTCACTAACACAAACAATTAAAAGTTCACCGGATAAAGATTTGATAGTTGAAGCACGAAGGCATTCTAACTCCTTCGATAATTGATTGGCTTTGTTTGTATCACGACCCCAAATGTCTAAGATTTCAACCCCAGCTTCATTTAAAGCCACTCCCAATTGAAAGGCGACATTTCCTGTTCCGATAATCGAAATAGTTGGCGTGCCCATAATTCAATTTTATTTACCGTGACATTGCTTAAATTTCTTACCGCTTCCGCAAGGGCACGGATCATTTCGTCCAATTTTTGGCTCCGCAACCATAGGTTGTTGTTTCTCTTGTTGTGGTAAGGAATTTTGTATTGCTTGTTTATAACCTTCACTTCCTTGAAAACGAGGTGGTGCCGATGATGAAGTAGCGGAAGACCCACCACTGCTCACTTGCGCTTTGTCATAATTATGTTGTTGAGTTACTTCACTGTTGGTGCTTTGAAATTCTGTCTCAAAGGGAATATCTAATTTCATTAACAATTCAATTGATTCAGTATTCAAACGTTGAAGCATGGCTTTAAATAGTTCGAAAGATTCAAGTTTATAGACTAAAAGTGGATCCTTCTGCTCATACTGAGCATGGTGCACTGCTGAACGCAAGTCATCCATCTCTCTTAAATGTTCCTTCCACTCATTGTCAATCATTCCTAGTAGGATATTTTTCTCAAATGCTCTAGTTATTGCTCGACCTTCGGAATTGTATGCTTCTTTAAGATTTAAAACCAAACGAACTTCGCGACGGCCATCTGTCAATGGGAAAACAATGTTCTCATATTTGTTAGACATTGTCTCATAAACATGTTTCACTTGAGGGTATGCGCGTTGAGCAATTTTATCGCTTTTTCGCTTGTATTGTTCAGCCATGGCGGCATAAACTTTCTCTACAAGTTCATTTCTGTCGATAGTACCATATTCGGCAGCAGAAACTGGAGATTCAATACCAATAATTCGAAGTAAATCCAATTCGAAAGACTCGAAATCATCCTTAGAATGACCATAAACACTGTTTTCGCAAACATCATAGAACATATTGTCTATGTCAAGATCAAGTCGATCACCATACAAAGCATTGCGGCGTTTCTTATAAATTGCCTTACGTTGAGCGTTCATAACGTCATCGTATTCAAGCAATCGCTTACGCATTCCAAAGTTGTTTTCCTCTACTTTTTTCTGCGCCCTTTCAATTGATTTTGACACCATGCCATGTGTAATGACTTCTCCTTCTTTCAGTCCCATTCGGTCCATTAATCGAGCGATTCGCTCAGAACCAAACTTACGCATTAGGTCATCTTCCAAAGACACAAAGAATTGAGAAGATCCTGGATCTCCTTGTCGACCTGAACGACCTCTTAACTGTCTATCAACCCTTCGTGAATCATGGCGCTCTGTACCGATAATTGCTAAACCACCAGCATCTTTAACACCGTCGCCTAATTTGATGTCGGTTCCACGTCCTGCCATATTGGTAGCGATTGTTACCGCACCAGCTTTACCAGCTTCTGCAACAATTTCTGCTTCTTTTTGATGGTATTTAGCATTTAGTACTTGGTGGTTTACACCTTTCATCTTAAGCATTCTGCTCAATAATTCAGAAATTTCTACAGTCGTTGTCCCAACCAAAACCGGTCGTCCTGCGGCTACAAGTTTTTCGGTTTCTTCAATGACAGCTGCATATTTTTCACGTGCAGTCTTGAAAACTAAATCATTTTGGTCAATTCGAACGACATTTCTGTTCGTTGGAATAGCCATAACATCCAATTTATAGATATCCCAGAATTCTTTTGCTTCTGTTTCAGCTGTACCTGTCATTCCGGCAAGTTTGTGGTACATTCTGAAGTAGTTTTGAAGCGTAATTGTGGCATAGGTTTGAGTTGCGGCTTCAACTTGCACATTTTCTTTGGCTTCAATTGCTTGATGGAGCCCATCAGAATATCGTCGGCCTTCCATGATACGACCAGTTTGCTCATCAACAATTTTTACTTTCCCCTCAAGAATGACATATTCAACTTCCTTTTCGAAGAGGGTATAAGCTTTGAGCAATTGACTTACTGAGTGAATTCTTTCTGATTTGATGCTGTAATCACGAATTAAAACATCCTTTTTTTCTAAGAAATGTTCTTTTTCTAGATTTTCCTTTTGAAGATTTGCTATCTCAGAACCAATATCTGGAAGAATGAAGAAATCTTTGTCATCTGAACCAGAAACAAGATCAATCCCTTTTGCAGTTAATTCTATTGTGTTATTTTTTTCATCGATCACGAAGAAAAGTTCCTGATCGATTTTTTTCATTTGTTTACCTTGCTCTTGCATATAGAAGTTTTCAGTCTTCTGCAAGTGAGCTTTAATTCCTGGTTCTGATAGGAATTTAATCAATGCTTTATTTTTGGGTAATCCTCGGTAAGCTCTCAATAATGCAATACCGCCTTCTTCAATCATTTGCTTAGCGTCTTTACCAGACTCTACAGAACCTGTTATGGCAGTCAGTAATTTTTTTGCATCTGCAAGGCACTGATTAACGTAATTTCTTTGCGCATTTACAACTGTTTCTACGCGAGGTTTTAATTGATAAAATTCGTGTTCATCACCTCTTGGAGTTGGACCTGAAATGATTAATGGTGTTCTTGCGTCATCAATTAATACTGAATCGACCTCGTCAACAATCGCGAAATGATGTTTTTGTTGCACCAATTCATCCACTGCTCCAGACATATTGTCGCGCAAGTAATCGAAACCAAATTCATTGTTCGTTCCAAAAGCGATGTCGGCTAAATAAGCCTTCCTTCGTTCTTCTGAATTCGGACGGTGTTTGTCAATACAATCAACGGTTAATCCATGAAATTGATACAATGGTCCCATCCATTCTGAGTCCCTTTTCGCAAGGTAATCATTGACTGTTACAACATGGACTCCTTTGCCTGATAGTGCATTAAGATAGACAGGCAGCGTTGCCACAAGGGTTTTTCCTTCACCTGTTTGCATTTCAGCAATATTTCCTTTGTGCAATACAGCGCCTCCCATCAACTGAACATCATAATGAATCATGTTCCACTTTACTTCAGCACCTGCTGCTGTCCACGAGTTGTGCCAAATAGCCTTTTCTCCTTCAATAGTGATACCATCTTTCTTAGCAGCAAGCTCTTTGTCAAAATCTTGAGCTGTAACAACTAATTGACCATTTTGAGACCATCGGCGCGCAGTTTCTTTCACAACAGCAAATGCCTCTGGCATAATTGAAAACAAAACTTCTTCGATTTGCTCGTCAATTCTTTTGGACAATTTGTCAATATCCTCGAATAGACTTTCTTTTAAATGAATGGGTGTGTTTGGATTAGCTGCTTCATCTTGAAGGGCATTGTATTCTTCCTCGAGAGGCAGTATGTTCGACTTAACCAGTGATTGAAAATAGGAGGTTTTGGCCCGCAATTCATCGTCACTCAAACTAGCAAAAGAAGCAAAAAATTCATTCGATTTGTCAACGATAGGCTGATAGCTTTTTCTGTCTTTTTCTGATTTATCGCCAAAGAATTTCTTTAATAATCCTGATATCATGGATAATGTGTTGTTAAATGGGTGCCCAAATTTAATCAAATATTGGAAGTGCCCGTAGTGTCTAACTTTAATTTCGCATGGATTCAGTCAGAAATCATTCCAAATAAAAAGTGTGTGACAAATTGTCTGATTCATTGTTGAAAAGAAGTAATATTTATCAGCACATTTCGAGAAAAATAGATGTGTTTTCATTCTATCTTTGCGGCATGCATGAAATGATACTTATTCTAGATTTCGGTTCGCAATATACACAGCTGATTGCCCGAAGAGTGAGAGAGATGAACGTCTATTGCGAGATTCATCCTTGGAACAAATGCCCGGAACTTACCTCAAATATTAAAGGTGTAATTTTATCTGGAAGTCCTTTTTCTGTGAGGGATGCTTCATCACCGAAGCCATTGTTGGATGAGATCAAAGGAAAACTACCACTACTTGGTGTTTGTTTTGGAGCACAGTATTTGGCTCATAATTTTGGAGGAGAAGTACTTCCTTCAACAATTCGCGAATATGGAAGAGCGCATTTGAATTTCATAGACCACTCAAATATACTCATGAGAGGGATGACTGATGGAAGTCAAGTTTGGATGTCACACGGCGATACGATAAAAACAATACCATCGAATTATAAAATCATTGCCAGCACTTCGGATGTTAAGGTAGCTGGGTATAAAATTGATGGTGAGGAAACATTTGGAATTCAATTTCATCCCGAAGTTTATCACTCTTTAGAAGGCGCCATCCTTTTACGCAATTTTATAGTCGATGTTTGTCATTGCAATCAAGATTGGACACCAGATTCTTTTGTTGACGAAACAGTTAGAAAATTGAAAGAGCAAATTGGTTCTGATAAGGTTATTCTTGGCTTGTCAGGTGGTGTTGATTCTTCAGTTGCAGCAGTTTTGTTGCATAAGGCAATTGGCGCTAATTTGCATTGTATTTTTGTAGATAACGGTCTACTTCGAAAAAATGAATTCACGCAGGTTCTTGATTCCTACAAACACATGGGATTAAACGTTAAAGGTGTGAATGCTTCCGAAAGTTTTTATGCTGCGCTTGCCGGTGTATCTGATCCAGAATTAAAACGAAAGGCAATTGGAAAAGTTTTCATAGATGTCTTCGATGAAGAATCTAAAAAAGTCTCCGATGCTAAATGGTTAGGACAGGGTACTATCTATCCAGATGTTATTGAGTCTGTTTCAGTAAATGGAGGTCCTTCTCAAACAATAAAATCCCATCATAATGTTGGCGGGCTGCCTGATTATATGAAATTACAGGTTGTTGAGCCGCTTCGTCTACTGTTCAAAGATGAAGTTCGTCGTATTGGTCGTTCATTGAATATTGATGAAACAATATTAGGACGGCACCCTTTTCCTGGTCCTGGACTTGGAATTAGGATTTTAGGAGATGTTACAGCAGAAAAAGTTAGAATTCTTCAAGAAGTTGATGCAATTTTTATCAATGGATTGAAAGAAGATGGCTTATACGATGATGTTTGGCAGGCTGGTGCCATCTTTTTACCTATTCAATCTGTAGGTGTGATGGGGGATGAGCGCACCTATGAAAACGCCGTTGCACTGAGAGCTGTAACTTCCACGGATGGAATGACGGCGGATTGGTGTCATTTGCCTTACGAGTTTCTAGCGAAAATATCGAATAAGATAATTAACCAAGTCAAGGGAATCAATCGTGTTACTTATGATATAAGTTCGAAACCACCGGCAACGATTGAATGGGAATAGTGCTTGGCATAGCTATTGATTGCTGGGCTTAAAATAGTAATATGAATCATAAATTAATTTTCTTTTTTCTACTCGTTTGTAATGCTGTTTTTGCACAACCTGAAAAAGCAGTTAAAGAAACAATTAACGGTAAGAAATACTATATACATACTGTAAAGCCTGGTAATACTATGTGGTGGATCCATGAGAACTATAATGTTCCCGTGGAAGACATTTCAGCAGCAAATCCAGGGAGTGAAAAAGGTGTAAGTGTTGGTCAAAGGATACTAGTTCCGGTGCCAATTGAGACAATTGATTATACCGTGCTTCCAAAAGAAACACTTTATGCTATTTCTAAGAAATTTGAAGTAACCGTTGAATCAATAGTTCTTTCTAATCCAAATTCAGATAATGGTGTGCAAGTTGGACAGATCTTGCACATAGAAGGTGTCGACAGAGATGTTGCTGCTAGGGTTTTAAAAACACCAAATTCAACAGCTGTAACTGAGGTTGCGGAAAAGAAAGAGGTCGTCAAAACAGAGGTTGTAAAGTCCCAATCGGTTAAAGAAGTTAAAACAAATGAGACGATACCTGTTGTAAAGTCTGATACTCTTCCTGCTCAAAAGAAAGAAGTAATTAAAATACCCCAGTCGGACACAATTATAGATCACATCGTAAAAGACAATGAAACGCTCTACACATTGTCAAAGCGTTACATGATTTCTGTAAATGAACTTCAAAAAACAAATCACTTAAAATCTACGAGAATAAAACCAGGTGATGTGGTTAAAATTCAGATTAAAAAAGTTGATTTGAAGCAGCCCGAAATTCGACAAGTTGAAAGTGCTACAGCACCCATTGTAGATTCAATGTTATTGTTTCCGGCGAAGAGTAGTTATAAAATTGCACTATTACTTCCTTTTCAATTAGACAAGACGGATGCTAACTCAGAATATATTAGTGGATTGGCTACGGAATTTTACATGGGAACCAAGTTGGCATTGGATTCATTGAAGAAATTTGGATTGAACGCCGAAGTCTATGTATATGACATTAAAAATGACACCAATCAGACAAAAAAAATATTGAATAAATCTGAATTGAAAGGATTGGATTTGGTTATTGGCCCATTCTTTCCTGAAAACGCTGATGTCGTTGCCAAATGGTGCAAGTTGAATAAAGTTAGAATGGTTTGCCCTGTTTTGCTGCAGCCATCGATTTTAAAAGGAAATCCATATGTGTACAATACGGTTCCTTCCGATGCTGATTTAATGGATGTCTTGGCGAAGCATACGCTGAATAATTACAGTTCAGAACAGATTGTTTTGATAAAACCTGTTGGAGAAAAAGATCAACTTCTGTATGATGCATTTAGAAATTCTTTTTTAACATCCGCTATCATAGGTAATAGGCCTAAACTGATCGAAACAACAATTGATAATTACCTAACATTTGTTAAAAAGGATGTTCGAACAATATTGGTATTTCCAACTAACGACAAATTGCAAATGGTGAAATTTATGAACAGTGCCAATTCCAATAGTTCAAAAATGAATGCTGATTTGGTTTCAGTATATGGAACAAAAGAATGGCTGACAGTAGATGAAATAAAGCCGCAATTCAAAAATAAATTTCATTTTCATTATGCAAGTCCAAATGATTTGAATTATAAAAATTACCAAACTCAGAGTTTATTGAAAAAATACCGTAAAACTTACAATGCGGATTTAACCAAGATGTCCGTGCAGGGTTTTGATGTAACGTATCATTTTTGCTCCATACTATTAATGGGTATGGACGATGAGAGTCGCGTCATGAATCAATTTATAATGAATCAAAAAGGTGTTGGTAACGGTTTTCAAAATACCAATGGTTTTGTTTTGGAGCAGAGAGATTTTGAATTAATAAGGGCTGGAGAGTGAGTTCTATGAAAAAAGAATGGATTGCGGAACAATTTCGATTATTACAAGATCATATCTGTAATAGGCTCGAACAGGTAGATGGAAAAGTCAAGTTTATTGAAGACAAGTGGGATAGAGAAGATGGAGGTGGAGGCAGAACTCGAATAATTAGAAATGGTGCAGTTATCGAAAAAGGTGGAGTCGCATTCTCTGAAGTTTTTGGTCCTGTTTCCGATGTAATGAAGAAACAATTGGGTTTGGATGGATCAGAATTTTTTGCTTCTGGTGTTTCAATTGTTTTACATCCGGAAAATCCACATGTTCCAATTATTCATATGAATGTTCGTTATTTTGAAATGGATAATGGAACTTATTGGTTTGGAGGAGGTATTGATCTTACACCGCATTATATTGTCCCTGAACAAGCAAAGTTATTTCACCTTGGACTAAAGACTATTTGCGACAAATACCACCCAGATTTTTACGCCAAATTCAAGAATTGGGCGGATGACTATTTTTTTATACCTCATCGCAACGAAACGAGAGGGATAGGAGGGGTATTCTTTGATCATCAAAATGGTAATGAATCCATTTCGAAAGAACAATTATTTCAATTCTGCATTGATTTAGGTGAAGCATTTCCTGAATTGTACTCACAACAAGTTGAATTAGGTAAAAACCGCACTTTTTCTGGTCAAGAAATTCAATGGCGAAACTTAAGAAGAGGACGTTACGTTGAGTTCAATTTGGTTCATGATAGAGGAACGAAGTTCGGACTTTTCTCTGGTGGGAGAACTGAATCTATTTTAATGAGTCTTCCAGCTGATGCTTCTTGGGAATATAACTTTGCGCCTATTGATGGTTCGCCTGAAAATAAAACACTTTTAAACTTGAAAAAGGGTATTGATTGGTTGGTTTAAATTGTTAATAATTTAGAAAAAAATATTGGCAAAAAAGGCAACGGTTTAGTATATTTGGCGTCATTGAAACCAAATGCTATTACTTTTTATGGATTGTTTATTATATAGCACCACCTCTACAGGCAGTCGAGCATGCTCTACGAATTATTTCTTTAATGCAAGACAAAAAGTTCTTTTGATTGCCTTAATGTTCATTTCTTTTCAAACCTTGGGTCAGAATTATGAAGACATGAGTTCTGATGTTCAATTTCAAATGGATCAAAATAAAATTGATGGAAAAGAAATATTTAGTGGTATTTCGATTGTCTATGAATTTTCTTTTGGAGGGCTAAATACTCCAACGGATAAAGATAATTTACAGCGCATACTTGCGGAAAAATTCAATGCCACGCAAATCATTTTTAATTCTGAAAACGGACATGTGAAATTTACTTCTCCCGCAAAAAATGATATAGATCTTTTGAAATCTGCATTGTCAGAAGTGAATATTGGATTGAATAATATTTTTGGAAAAGAATATATAGTCTCAAAACAGTGATTATGAAATTGTTAATTAATATTTTTTCGGGTAAATTACTGTTTCTTTTTTCTGTAATTTCTTTTTCATGTAATGTCTTTTTTGCACAAGGAGATGACCCATGTACTGCTCAAGCATTAACTGTTAATACAAGCTGTACGTATGCAACTTATAATTATGCATCGTCAGCCACTGGTTCAACAGGGATACCAGCACCAGGTTGTGCTAATTATCCTACAGGTGGAGATGATGTATGGTTTTCTGCTGTTGTCCCTGCATCCGGTATTTTAATTGTTGATCTTAATACAGCAACCGGAGGTCCTTCAGATATGGGAATGGCTTTTTATTCAGCGAATTCGTGCGCAGGTCCATTTGCATTGATAGAGTGTGATGATGACGATAGTAATAACGGAACTATGCCGTATATTAATAGGCCTGGTTTAACACCAGGTTCAACTGTTTACATCAGAGTGTGGGAATACGGAGCTGATGCCTATGGAGCATTCAGAATTTGTGCTTCAACTTCAACAACAACTGCTTGTGTTGGTGGTCAAAATAACAACTGTGCAACTGCTGACCCGTTTTGCACTGGAACGGCCTATAATTATTGTAATTCAACTGGTGTAGCATCAGGTGGTTCCTACAATTGTTTGCTTTCAACGCCTAATCCAATGTGGATGTATTTGAATGTTCAAACATCAGGATCTATTGATATTCAAATTCAACAATTTACAAATGCAGGTACGGGAATTGATGTCGACTTTGCTTTATATGGACCTTACACGGGTATCAGTGCTGCCTGTTCTGCAATAACGGGATCTACCGCGACTGTAGATTGTTCTTATTCAACTGCCTTTACTGAATACGCAAACATCACTAGTGCAGTTGCAGGTCAATGGTACATGTTGCTCATTACCAATTACAATGGAGCTGCGGGATATATACAATTTAATCAAACTGGAGGAACCGGTACTACCAATTGCAATATCGTAAACCCTTCCTGTTTAATAACAGGTGTCACTGCAACACCATCCAATTGCAATGCATCTAATCAGTATTCAGTCTCAGGAGCAATTTCAGTTTCTAATCCGCCAGCCAGCGGCACTCTTACTGTTAGCAGTTCTTGCGGTGGCTCACAAACTTTTAATGCGCCTTTTACATCGCCAATTAATTATAACTTAACAGGTTTAACACCTACTGTTGGTAGTTGCACAGTTACTGCAGCCTTCTCTGCATTAAGTTGTTCCTTAACTCAGACCTACACTTCACCGTTAATTCCAATAATAAATGGAGGAGTTGATCAAACAGTTTGTGCGAATACGGCTGTAACACTTACTGCTTCTGGCGGTTCAACTTACTCGTGGACAGGTGGTGTTTCAAATGGAGTGTCATTTACACCATCAACTACTACCACGTATACTGTAACGGGAACAAATGCGCAAGGTTGTACATCAACTGATCCAGTTCTTGTGACTGTTAATACCTTGCCAACAACCAATGCAGGTGGTGATGCTGCCGTATGCGCAGGAGCAAGCACATCTCTTACAGCTTCTGGAGCTACAACTTATTCATGGTCACCAGCTACAGGGTTAAGTGCAACATCCGGTGCAACCGTAACAGCTACTCCTTCTGCGACAACAACTTACACAGTCACTGGAACCACAGGTTCATGCACTTCTACGGATCAAGTTGTGGTTACCGTAAACCCACTTCCAACAACAAATGCTGGGACTGATCAAACGATTTGTATTGGTTCAAGTGCTTCATTAACAGCATCTGGTGCAACGACATATTCCTGGTCTCCAAGTACATCTCTAAGTGCAACATCCGGTGCAACGGTAACAAGTTCATCAGCTTCCACCATAACTTATACAGTTACTGGAAGCACGGGAGCTGGGTGTACATCTACTGACCAAGTAATTGTCAATGTTAATCCCATAGCAACAGCGAACGCCAATATTGATCAGTCGGTTTGTGCTGGGGGAGTTATTACACTTGCTGGTTCTGTCGGTGGCGCTTCAACGACTGGCGTTTGGTCTGCAACATCAGGTTCATTTAGTAATGCAAACAGTTTAAGTTCAACCTATACACCTTCAGCAACATCAGGGACTATAACCTTGACATTAACTTCAGATGACCCTTCAGGACCGTGTCCTGCAGTAACTGATCAAATGGTTGTTACAATAAATACTTCACCTATTGTAAATGCAGGAAGTGATGCTTCTATTTGTATTGGTGGCAGTTCTTCTTTGACGGCAAGTGGGGCATCCACTTATACATGGTCGCCATCGACAGGATTAAGTGCAACTGCGGGTGCATCTGTTACAGCAAATCCGGGTTCAACCACGTCATATACGGTTACTGGAACATCCGCTTCTGGCTGTACTTCAACAGATTTAGTTGTTGTAACGGTTAATCCAATTCCAACAGTTAATGCAGGAGCCGACCAAACAATTTGTCAAGGTCCAACCGTTACACTTACTGCGAGTGGTTCCTCAACCTATTCATGGACAGGTGGTATTACAAATGGTACTCCATTCTCTCCAGTAATCGGTGCAACAACCTATACAGTTACAGGAACTTCAACTGCCGGCTGCACAAACACAGATGATGTTGTCGTCACTGTTAATGCAGTACCAGTCATTGTAGCCAATGACGTATCAGTTTGTGCTACAAATACTGTCTCTGTTACTGCTTCAGGTGGGGCTACATATAGCTGGTCTCCCGCGACTAATCTTTCTGTAGCTTCAGGTTCCAGTGTGACCTTTACTCCAGGATCTACAACAACTTATACGGTTACCGGTACATCGGCAGCGGGTTGCACGTCAACAGACCAAGCGACAGTTTCTGTGTTGGCCAACGCACCAATAAATGCAGGCCAAGATGTCTCAATATGTATAGGAGCTGCTACAACTTTAACAGCCACAGGAGGTGTAACTTATTCATGGAATAGTGGATTAGGTGCAGGTAATGGTTTTTCAGTGTCTCCAACATCAACAACAACTTATACTGTTGTAGGAACGGATGCTGCTAATTGTCAGGGCACTGATTTAATTACGATTACTGTGAATCCACTTCCAATTGTAAATGGAGGAGTTGATCAAACTGTCTGCGCAGGAACAAGTATTACCCTTTCCGGTTCAGGTGCGTCAACATATTCATGGAATAATGGTGCTATAAATGGAACTTCATTTGTTCCTTCTGCCACAACCACCTATACAGTTACAGGAACTTCTGCTTCAGGATGCACGGCTACTGATCAAGTTTTGGTTACAGTAAATCCTCTGCCAACAGTAAATGCTGGTAGTGATCAAACAGTTTGCACTGGCACATCAGTGACATTAACTGCTTCGGGTGCGTCAACTTATTCATGGTCTGGAGGAATTAGCAATGGTGTGGTATTTACACCTTCTGCTACTACAACATACACTGTTACTGGAACTTCGGCCAATGGTTGTACTTCTACAGATCAGGTTATAGTAACCGTTTTAGGAAATGCAATAATAAATGCTGGATCAGATGTTTCAATTTGTGCTGGTACATCTTCAACATTAACTGCTTCTGGGGGAGTTTCTTATACTTGGAATAATGGTGTTGGTATTGGGAACGGTTTGTCAGTTTCACCGGCAGTTTCAACAACATATACAGTAACTGGAACTGATGCTTCGGGTTGTACCGGAACAGATGCGGTTTTGGTAACTGTTAATCCACTTCCAATTGTAAATGGAGGTGCTGATCAAACTGTCTGCGCAGGTACAAATATTACATTGTCCGGTTCAGGCGCTTCAACATATTCATGGAATAATGGTGTTACAAATGGATCATCATTTGTTCCTGCTGCCACTGCAACGTATACTGTTACAGGAACATCTTTAGCAGGGTGCACTGGTACTGATCAAGTTTTGGTTACAGTAAATCCTCTGCCAACAGTAAATGCCGGTGGTGATCAAACAGTTTGTGCTGGTACATTAGTTACATTAACAGGTTCTGGTGCGTCAACTTATTCATGGTCAGGAGGAATTAGCAATGGTGTAGCATTTACCCCTTCTGCAACTGCAACATACACATTGACTGGAACTTCGGCAACTGGTTGTACTTCTACAGATCAGGTTATAGTAACCGTTTTAGGAAATGCAATAATAAATGCTGGATCAGATGTTTCAATTTGTGCTGGTACATCTTCAACATTAACTGCTTCTGGGGGAGTTTCTTAT
>Ga0315902_10000089_pt1 | contig 145502 bp, 122 predicted proteins | sample LakEriMetagenome_9_FD_203523 | JGI IMG/M metagenome (GOLD analysis project Ga0315902, IMG submission 203523) | Freshwater fungal communities from buoy surface, Lake Erie, Ohio, United States - Buoy 12 MA117 | ecosystem: Environmental > Aquatic > Freshwater > Lake > Lake biofilm | place: USA...
TGGCGGGGACTGGAGTAGCATACGCGGGAATTTCGGTCCGCCTGGCGAGCAGATCGATGTGTCGGGGATGCGGGTGTATGAGCAGGTCGAACAGCTGCTGGCCGATCCAGAGATCGACGTGATCGATGTTTGCCTGCCGCCTCATTGCCACGTCGACGTGGCGATCGCCGCGCTTCAGGCAGGCAAGCATGTCTTCTGCGAGAAACCGCTGGCGCTGACCCCTGAGGCAGGCCGCCAGATTCTGGCGCAAGCCAATGCCTCCGGCAAATGTGTCATGGTGGCTCAGGTTCTTCCCTACATGGGCCCCTATCGCTACGCGCTGGAAGGCGTTCAGCAGGGGCGCTGGGGTCGGCCGTTGGGAGGTCATTTCAAGCGATTGATTTCTCCGCCCGACTGGATCCCTGATTTTTACCAAATGGATCGCGTCGGAGGCCCCATGATCGACCTCCACGTTCACGACGCGCACTTCATCGACTTGGTCTTTGGCCACCCTAGCTCGGTGAGCGCCGCCGGTCCTGCCCATGGCTCAGTTGCCCGACTGGCGCAAATCCTTTACCGCTTCCCGGATCCTTCGATCGGCGTGACGGCCGCCTGCGGGGTGGTCGAGCAGCCGGGGCGGCCGTTCACTCATGGATTCGAACTGCATTGCCAGCAGGCGACCTTGCAGTTCGAACTGTCGGTGCTCAGCGACCGTGTCGAATCGATGCCGCTGAAGGTGCTGCATCAGGATGGCAGGGTCGAGTGGCCGGAGCTGCCCGAGGCCGACGAGATTGCTGCTTTCCAGCAGGAAATCGAAGACATGGCTCGTAGCGTCCAAACGGGCAAGATCGAACCGCGGCTGGATGGCCAGCGTGCCAGCGATGCGATTGCTGCGTGCCATGCCGTCCAGCGATCGGTCCTTTCGGGCGGCCGCGAAGTGCCGATCGATTGAGAATGCCAATGCCTGCGTTCGATCTGGCTGATGAGGGGCGCCGTGATTTGGGTTGCTCTTGCGACTTTGCCTCTTGCGATTTAGTCTAGAAGGCGAAGAGAGATTCCGATCCCGATCGCTTGGCCAGTTCCGCGCAGGAGCTTTGACTTCGTCTATGAATTCTTACCAGCTGACCCATCTCAAGCAGTTGGAAGCAGAAAGCATCCACATCATTCGCGAAGTGGCTGCCGAGTTCCGAAAACCGGTCATGCTCTATTCGATCGGCAAGGATTCGGCGGTGATGACCCATCTGGCGCTCAAGGCGTTCTATCCCGCCAAGCCGCCGTTTCCGTTCCTCCATGTCGACACAACATGGAAGTTTCGGGAGATGATCGAGTTTCGAGACAACTATGTCGGCAGGCAGTTGGGGATTCAGCTACTGGTCAATATCAACCACGAAGGGTTGAAGCTAGGCATCGACCCGGCGACCAACAGCGAGAAGCACACCGAAGTCATGAAGACCGACTCGCTGAAGGCCGCATTGACCCGTTATGGGTTCGATGCAGCCTTTGGTGGTGCGCGGCGAGACGAAGAAAAATCGCGGGCCAAGGAGCGAGTCTTTTCGTTCCGCGATCAGTTTCATCGCTGGGATCCCAAGAATCAGCGTCCAGAACTTTGGAATCTCTACAACTCCAAAGTCAATCCTGCCGAGAGCATCCGTGTCTTCCCGCTGTCCAACTGGACTGAACTGGACGTGTGGCAATACATCTACATGGAAAACATTCCGCTCCCCGATCTCTACTTCGCCAAGAAGCGGGCCGTCGTGTGGCGCAATGGGACTTGGATCCACAAGAACGACGATCGATTGAAGCTGCGGCCTGGCGAAGAATTGGTCGAGAAAATGGTTCGCTTTCGGACCTTAGGATGCTATCCATTGACCGGTGCGGTCGAATCGGAAGCGACGACCTTGCCGGAGATCATCCAGGAGATGCTGCTGACCACCACCAGCGAACGGCAGGGGCGCATCATCGACCAGGATGCGGGCGGGGCGGGCATGGAGGAAAAGAAGAAGCAAGGTTATTTCTAGGACCAATATGTCTCACAAAAGCGACCTGATTGCCACCGACATCCTGGCCTACCTGAAGCAGCACGAGCAGAAGGAGCTGCTTCGCTTCATCACTTGCGGCAGCGTCGACGACGGCAAAAGCACGCTCATCGGCCGACTGCTCTACGATTCCAAGATGATCTACGAAGATCAGTTAAAGCAGCTGGAATCCGAGAGCGTCGTGCACGGCACGGTGGGTGGCGGTTTCGATCCAGCGCTGGTCACCGACGGGCTGAAGGCCGAGCGGGAGCAGGGGATCACGATCGATGTGGCCTATCGGTATTTTTCGACCGCCAAACGCAAGTTCATCATTGCGGATACCCCGGGTCACGAGCAATACACCCGCAATATGGCAACCGGAGCATCGACCGCCGATCTGGCGATCATCCTGATCGATGCCCGTCATGGCGTGCTGACGCAAACCAAACGCCATAGCTTCATCGTTTCGCTGCTGGGGATCCGCCACGTCGTGGTGGCGATCAACAAGATGGATCTGATGGACTTCAAACAGGAAGTCTTCGACAAGATCTGCGACGACTACCGTCGGTTCGCTTCGCGATTGGACCTGCCCGATCTGCACTTCATCCCGATGGCGGCGCTGCATGGCGACAACGTCGTCGACCCCAGTCCCAAGATGCCATGGTATCAAGGGTCTCCCTTGATGAACTTTCTCGAAACCGTCTACATCGGCTCCGACCGCAACTACGAGGACTTCCGATTCCCCGTCCAGTACGTCAATCGTCCGAATCTCGATTTCCGCGGCTTCTGTGGCACCATCGCCTCGGGAATTGTTCGTACCGGAGAAGAAGTCCTGGTGCTTCCATCGAAACGACGGGCCAAGGTGAAGCGGATCGTGACGATGGATGGCGACCTGGAAGAAGCCGCTGTGCCGCAGTCGGTCACCCTGACTCTGGATACCGAAGTCGACTGCAGCCGAGGGGAGATGATCGTCAAGCCGGGGAATGTTCCGAAGGTCAGCAATCGATTCGATGCGACCATCGTCTGGATGACCGATGAACCGATGGTGCCCGGCAAGTCGTACCTGTTCAAACAGACCACCCAGTCGGTCATGGGATCCGTCGATACGCTTCGCTATCGCGTCGATGTCAACACGCTGCATCGAACTCCGGCGTCGGAACTGCAGTTGAACGAAATCGGTCGATGTTCGATCACCGTCAACCAGCCGATCTTCTTCGACGGCTATCGCCGCAATCGCACCACCGGCGCATTCATCGTCATCGATCGAATCACCAATATCACCGTCGGAGCCGGCATGATCTCCGACCGCGACGTCCTCGATGCCCGCAGCCCGGCATCCTGGGAAGTCTCTGAGGTATCTGAGGAGGTCGGTGGAAAGATCGCGCGAGTGGCTGCTCAGGAGCGGCATGCCCGCTTTGGCCAGCAGCCCCATACCCTGCTTCTGACGGGACTGACCGGGGTTGGCAAAAGCTCGGTGGCAGCAGCGGTTGAACGAGTGCTATTCGATCAGGGAAGAGCGGTCACGGTGATTGAAGGGGGCGCCATCCGCCAGGGACTCAACCAGGATCTGGGATTCACGCCGGAGGATCGAGCTGAGAATTTGCGGCGCGCGGCGTTTGTATCGCGCATCTTCAACGAAGCCGGGTTGATCTGCATCGCAGCCTTTGTCGCCCCCAACGATGCCGTGCGCCAGCGGATGATCGATACCATCGGACGCGATCGCTGCTTGCTGGTCCACCTGACTGCCGATGAAGCCTATCGCAAGGCACACGACCCACGGGGCATCTACGCGCGAGCCGAACGAGGAGAGATCCAGAACATTCCAGGGATCAACGCCACGTACGAACCACCGCAGTCCAGCGACCTGGAATTGGACATGCAGTCGATGTCGCATTCGGAAGCCGCACATCGCATTGTCCATCTGATGAGGGAGCGTGGGCTCATCCGCGGATAATTCGATGCCCGTGGACGAATCCCAGCGAAACTGGATCCTTGCGATTGAATCGACCTGCGATGAAACCGCAGCCGCCGCCATCCTCGATGATCGCAGCGTGGTCGCCTCCCTCATCGCAACCCAGGAAGCACTCCACCAGCGATTCGAGGGAGTCGTACCGGAAATCGCAGCCCGGGCGCATCTGGAACGGATGGTGCCGGTGATCGATCAGGTCCTTCGGGAAGCCAGCCTCCATAGGGAACGGCTGCAGGCGATCGCTGTAGCCAACGAACCTGGGTTGCCTGGGTCCCTGGTCGTGGGGCTGGCGGCTGCCAAAGCGCTATGCTTGGCATGGAACAAGCCGCTGGTGACGATCGACCACATCCAGGCTCATCTCTATGCATGCCAGATGGCCACCAGCGAGAATCTCTATCCGAACGTCGGCCTGGTGGTCAGTGGCGGACACACGCACCTCTATCACTGCCACAGCCCCGTTCACTGGGAACTGCTCGGCGGGACCATCGATGATGCCGCAGGCGAAGCCTTCGACAAGGTGGCCGTGATGCTGGGACTTCCCTTCCCAGGTGGCAGCCATCTAGCCCAACTGGCTCATTCGGGAGACCCCAAAGCTTTCGATTTTCCAAGACCGATGCTGCAGGATCCACATTCGCTGGACTTCAGCTTTTCCGGGCTGAAAACCGCGGTGCGGTACCAACTGGTTGGCCCAGGAAAGCAGGACTTTGATCAAGTGGATGTGCCGCCTGGGAAGCGAGCCGACGTGGCGGCCAGCTTCCAACAGGCGGTCGTCGACTGCATCGTTGAGAAGAGCTTGCGAGCCTTGCGGAGGACGGGGCTGAAGACGCTTTGCGTCGGCGGCGGCGTCGCAGCCAATCGGTCTCTGCGAGACCAACTGACCAAGGCATGTCAGCGCCGCCGCATCTCGCTTCACTTGGCTCCCAGGCCCTGGTGCACCGACAATGCAGCGATGGGGGCCATCGCATGGGAGAAACTGGAACGTTCGCAGTTCTCTCCACTGGATGTCGATATCACGCCTGGACTGCGGCGAGGTTAGTCAATCCCGCTTGCCCTTGTTGCATCGCGCCCACCGCTTCGCTAGTCTCTATCTCCTTTGGATCTGCTGGCTCCGCCTGCCTCCCTCAAGGAAAATCGCTCATGGTTGGCCATCCTCATGCGAATGTCCATTTGGAGGATCCCAGCGATTCGCCGCAGCAACAGGCCAGCCGTTCGCGGCTTGGGCTGATCTTCTTCGCTTTCTACCTGACCGCGTACGCCGCATTTGTGCTCTGCAATACGTTTCAGCCCCAGGCGATGGAAAAGACCGGACCTGCCGGGATCCAGTGGTCGGTCGCTTCGGGTATGGGGCTGATCTTGCTGGCGGTACTGCTCTCGGTTGTCTATGGCTACCTCTGCCGATCGGGAAGGAAGTGATCGGATGACCTACCAGTTTGAATGGCTGCCGTTTGCCGTCTTCCTGCTCATTGTCCTAGCCACCGTAGGACTCAGTTTTTACCTAGGAAGCCGCGCGAAATCGGCAAGCGGGTATTTTGCTGCAGGAGGTGGAATCCACTGGTTTGTCAATGGAGTGGCATTCGCGGGGGATTATCTTTCCGCTGCGTCCTTCCTAGGTATCTGCGGGATGATTGCCTTCTATGGCTACGACGGCTTCCTCTATTCGATCGGCTATCTGGCGGGCTGGGTCGTGGCGCTTTTTGTGGTCGCCGAGCCGATGAAGCGGATGGGGAAGTATACCTTCGCCGACGCGCTCGACAGCCGTTTCCAGTCGCGTGGCATCCAGCTAGCCGCAGGGCTCAGCACCCTGGCGGTCAGCCTCTTCTATCTGATTCCGCAGATGGTGGGAGCCGGCGCCCTGGTCAAACCCCTGCTGGGCCTTCCGCAATGGGTGGGCGTCGCGATGGTCGGCGCGGTGGTCATCCTGATCGTCACCACAGCTGGCATGGTAAGCACCACGTATGTCCAGTTCCTCAAAGGGGCTCTCTTGGTCATCTTTTCATTCGTCCTGACCGTGCTGATCCTCCAGAGGGGCCTGGTGGTCGCTGCCGGCTCCTCCGACGGCAAACCGCTTCTAGCCACGCAGCAAGTCACCGAGATTCCAGGAAAAGGAAAATGGATCGATGGCCGCCCGCAGGGACGAGGTCCCAACCAAGCCGATCTGCTACCAGTTGGACAAATCGCCTCGCTTCCCTCTGGCATTCAGAAAACTGGGCCTCTGGGTCCGATCGAATACCTGAAGCAATTCCAGGAAAGCCAGATCGTGCTCTGGGCTCCCACAGCCGGCAAGGATCCCGAAGGGAACAAATCCACCACCTACACGCCGCGAACCGTCGCGGGCAGTGAGCTGATGCGGCCGGGGAATCTGCCTGCCTTCGCTGGAATTCGCGACACCAACAGTTGGGGCCGATGGAATTTCCTCTCCCTGATGCTTGCCCTCTTCTGCGGAACAGCGTCCCTTCCCCACATCCTGATCCGTTACTACACGGTACGCGATCAGGCTGCCGCGCGCAAAAGCACGATTGTCGGAATCGCCACGATCGGCGCTTTTTACGTGATGACCCTCTTCATGGGGCTGGGCGCAATGACCAGTGGAGCGATCGACCCCAGCGATTCCAATATGGCGGCACCGCTACTGGCCAGATCCTTCTCCCAATGGCTTTTCGCCGTCATCTCGGCCATCGCCTTCACCACCGTCCTGGGAACCGTCAGCGGGCTGATCATCGCCAGCTCTGGGGCCATCGTCCACGACCTAATCGTCGGGGTAGGCAAAGTGCCTCTCTCCGAAACTCAGCAGGTTCGATTCGCCAAATTCGCGTCGGTCGCTGTGGGCCTAGTGGCGATCGCTTTGGGCATTCTCTTCAGCGGGATGAATGTCAGCTACCTGGTGGGCTGGGCCTTCAGCGTCGCCGCCTCGGCCAACCTCCCCGCATTGATCCTTCTTCTTTTCTGGAAAAAGACCACCGCCCAGGGGATCACTGCCGCCGTCCTTGTGGGAATGGTCAGCTCCTTGGCCTGGATCCTGCTCAGCGGGGACACGTTCAAGGCGATCTACGGCTTGCCCGCCGAAAAAGCGTGGGTGCCATTCAGCCAACCCGGTTTGATCACCATCCCGCTAGGATTCCTGACCTTGATTGTCGTCTCCCTGGCCACCCAGCCCAAGTCTCCATAGGCTCCACTGCCCCCTCCGACCTCTTCCGTCACCTCCCACTGCTAGCTAGCAAAAGGGGGAAAAATCCCCCTGATTGGATGCCATTCCAAAATAGAGAATTCGCCTCCATCTTGCGTTTGGTTCCTTGCGAATTGGCGGCCAAGCTGTCTTGTTATTGAAGCCGTTAGAAGCCTGACTGATGCAGACCTTTTGCGGTTTCCAGAGCCTAGGCGTTTTGCAAGAATAAGGTGAATCCGGACAATCGATTCGATCGATACAACCGGTGTATCTTTCCATGCCAACCGCTAGGTCCGCATCAGGTTTCGCCATCCATGTCCACCGAATCTCCGCAGGCTCCGCACCTCGACAAGTCCACTCAATCGCTTTCCCATGTCACCGTTCGGCTGGCGGGGGATTCGGGCGACGGGATGCAGTTGGCCGGTACCCAGTTGACGAACACCTCCGCTTTGCACGGCAACGATGTGGCGACATTCCCCGATTTCCCGGCGGAAATTCGCGCGCCGCGAGGAACGCGTGCGGGAGTTTCCGGGTTTCAGGTTCAGTTTGCATCGCATGAAGTCCATACCCCAGGCGACACGCTGGACGCGCTGGTGGCGATGAACCCTGCCGCCTTGGTGACCAACCTTCCAGATCTTCGCAAGACGGGCCTGCTGATCGTCAATGAAGACAATTTCGACGACAAGGATTTGAAGCTGGCCAAGCTTTCAACCAACCCGTTAGACGACCCGGCGATGGAGAACTACCGCCTAGTCCGCGTGCCGATGACTCGCCTGACCCGCGAGGCAGTTTCGGCGGAGGGACTGGGGCAGAAGGAGGCAGATCGCTGCAAAAACTTTTTTGCCATGGGCCTGATCTATTGGCTCTACGGCCGCGATCTCGATGCGACCCTTCGCTTCATTCACGGAAAGTTCGGTGGTGGCAAGCCAGAGGTGGCAAGGGCCAATGAACGCGCGCTGAGGGCAGGCTGGGCTTTTGGTGAAACAACAGAAGCCTTCGGTACCACCTACCGCATCGAACCGGCTCAGCTGCCGCCAGGTACCTATCGCAATATCATGGGAAATCAGGCTCTGGCAATCGGTCTGGTTGCCGCCGCCAAGCGGTCGGGAAAGGAACTGTTCTATGCTTCGTATCCGATCACCCCTGCCAGCGATATCCTTCATGAATTAAGCCGCCTGAAGCACTTTGGGGTGCTGACATTTCAGGCGGAAGACGAGATCGCTGCCGTGTGCAGCGCCATCGGTGCATCCTACGGTGGCCAGATGGCCGTCACCACCTCCAGTGGACCTGGAATCGCACTGAAGGCGGAAGCGATGGGGCTGGCGATCATGCTGGAACTGCCGCTTCTGGTCATCGACGTCCAGCGCGGGGGCCCCAGCACGGGCCTTCCAACCAAGACCGAACAAGCAGATCTTCTTCAAATTCTCTTTGGCCGCAACGGGGAAGCGCCACTGCCTGTGCTGGCGGCACAAAGCCCTGCCGACTGCTTTCAGATCGTCCAGGAAGCATGGATGATCGCCACCCGATTGATGGTTCCCGTCGTTGTGCTGTCGGATGGCTACATCGCCAATGGTGCCGAACCGTGGGCGGTTCCCGATCCGGCCAAGCTGGCGCCGATCCCGATCGAACATCCGCAAGGTCCACCCTCCGATGGTCCGTTCCTCCCTTACGCCCGAGATGAACTACTGGCGCGACCCTGGGCCATTCCCGGCACGCCCGAACTGATGCACCGGGTCGGCGGGATCGAAAAAGAGAACGGCACAGGCAACATCAGTTACGACCCAGAAAACCATCAGAGGATGGTGCATCTGCGAGCGGAAAAGGTTGCCAATGCGGCCAAGCTACTGCCGCCTCAAGAAGTGGTTGGACCAGAAACTGGCGACCTCCTGGTCATCTCCTGGGGCGGTACCCACGGAGCCTGCCTGACGGCGGTCGAACAAGCGCAAAACGAAGGGCTCAAAGTCGCGCATGCGCACATTCGCTATTTGAACCCATTTCCTGAAAACCTGGGGGATATCCTCTCTCGCTACCGCAAGGTGCTGGTCCCGGAACTGAACATGGGGCAACTGAAAATGTTGCTGCGATCGAAGTACCTGGTCGACTGCATCGGACTGAACAAGGTCAAGGGCAAGCCATTTTCAACCATCGAGGTGCTGGAAGCGATCCGAGCACAACTTCGTTGATTTGATCGATTTTCCATTTCAATCCACCAGCCAGGCTGGAACCATCAAGCCATGAACGCACCGCTTCCCGTACTGACTTCCAACGACTTCGCTAGCGACCAGGACATTCGATGGTGCCCCGGTTGCGGCGACTACTCGATCCTGGCCCAGATGAAGAAAGTGCTCCCGGAAATTGGAGTGCCTCCCGAGAAAACAGTCTTCATCTCCGGCATCGGCTGCTCCAGCCGCTTCCCCTACTACGTCAACACCTATGGAGTCCACTCGATCCATGGCCGCGCGCCTGCGGTCGCCACCGGACTCAAGGTAACGCGCCCCGACCTATCGGTCTGGGTGATCACCGGAGACGGCGATGCACTGAGCATTGGAGGCAACCACTTCATTCACCTGATGCGACGTAATGTCGATCTGAACATCGTACTCTTCAACAATCGTATCTATGGCCTTACCAAGGGACAGTATTCCCCGACCAGCGTCGAAGGCCAGGTCACCAAAAGCACTCCCATGGGTGCCATCGACCATCCGCTCAATCCCATCACCATCGCTTTGGGCGCAGAAGCCACCTTCATCGCACGCAGCGTCGACTCCCAGATCAAGCATCTGGGAATGGTGCTCAAGCGAGCCGCCGCGCACCGAGGCACCTCCTTCGTGGAGGTCTATCAGAATTGCAACGTCTTCAATGATGGCGCTTGGAACTACGCTGCCGAAAAGGCGACCAGGGACGACACCACCATCGAGCTGGAAGATGGGAAACCACTTCTCTTTGGAAAGAACCGCGACAAGGGGATTCGGCTGCGAGGCCTGGAACTGGAAGTGGTCGATCTGAAGGCCAATCCGGAATCGGCCGGCGAAATTCTCGTCCACGACGAAAAGGCTCATCCCGCGCTCACCTACATGCTGGGACGGATGCGGCATCCTGAATTCCCAGAACCGATCGGCGTGTTCCGCGATGTCGACACGCCGACCTTCGATGAAGCGATGCGGGCACAAGTCGATCAGGCCAAGGGGAAAAAAGGAACCGGCGATCTCCGGTCGCTCTTCGAAGGTGGAGAGACCTGGACCGTTTCTTGATCCTGCAAGTCGCTGCCTGTCTTCCAACCCCGCCCCGTGGATTCCCCGGCAACGGTTCGGCCGTCTCGTCCAATGCCCCTTGGTGACTCCCTCACCCCTTCGCCACGATTTGGGGACTTGGGACGATAGGGCACCAACGGTATCATTCAGGCAAGGGAGAGATGCAAGCGATCCTCCGCGATGGCAGGGGGCCGTCTGTCCATGCCTCGCATCGCGACTCGATCGATTCCCGTCCATCGCTCTGCCGGATTTGAAAGAACTGGACTCCAAGGATCCCCATCCATGCTACCGATCGCCAAGACCACCAGCGAAGGCAAGCATCCCTTTGCCCCCTACCGACAACTGTCCAACGATGAACTCTGTTCGCGTATCGCATCGGTCCGTAAAGCGATGGGCAGCAAACTGCTGATCCTGGGACACCACTACCAACAAGATGAGGTGATCGCCCACGCCGACCTGACCGGCGACAGCTATCAGCTCAGCCGAATGGCTGCCGACAGCCCCGACTGCCGCTACATCGTCTTTTGCGGCGTCCACTTCATGGCGGAAACCGCCGACATTCTGGCCAATCGACCGGAGAAACTCCAGGAGCGGGATGGCCAGCGAGTCACGGTGGTCCTTCCGGACATGGCAGCCGGTTGCAGCATGGCCGATATGGCGGGCATCCAACAGGTCGAATCGGCATGGCAGCAACTAGGTGAATGGATCGATACAGGCGACATGACTCCCGTGACCTACATCAATTCCGCCGCTTCACTGAAGGCCTTTTGCGGCCGCCATGGCGGGATCGTATGCACCAGCAGCAACGCCAAAGCCGTGCTGGAGTGGTCGTTCCAGAAAAGCAAACGGGTCTTTTTCTTCCCCGATCAGCACCTGGGCCGCAACACCGCGCTGAAGATGGGAATCACCAACCCCCAGATGCCGGTCTGGAATCCCTACGAGGAACTGGGGGGAAACACCGAACAGTCGATTGTCGACAGTCGGGTCGTTCTCTGGCAAGGACACTGCAGCGTTCACCAAATGTTCCGCGCCAGCCACGTCGAGCAGTTTCGCAAGTCGATGCCAGGCATTCAGATCTTGGTGCACCCCGAATGCATGCAGGAAGTCAACGACATCGCCGACATCTCGGGATCGACCAGCAAGATCATCGAGACGGTTCGAAAGGCCCCGCCTGGAACCAAGTGGGCGATCGGCACGGAACTGCACCTGGTGAACCGACTGAAGAAGGAACATCCCGAACAGGAAATTCACTTCCTATCGCCCGTCGTCTGCATGTGCGCGACGATGTACCGAATCGATCTGGCTCACTTGGCCTGGAGCCTTGAGAATCTTCGCGATGACTCCATCGTCAACCCCATCGTGGTCGACCCCGAAGTGGCTAAGTGGTCGCTGACGGCGTTGGAGCGAATGCTGGCGGTCCGCTGACGGTCGATGTCCGGACGGGAGTCGCTCCGATAAGGGGTCGCTATTTTCTTCGCGTTCGACAGCGACCCAGGGAAGCATGTTCGCAGTTGCCGGAGCAAGCAACGGTCAAACTTCCGCAAGCCATCCGGCGACAATCCGCTCCATCTGCGCCTGGCCAAACAGGCTCCAGGAGAGTTCTCGAGAGCGACGGATTGCCGTTTGCTGCTCCTGGTAGATCGCTTCGGCCATCGCCTCACCAAGCTTCTGGGACTGCCACTGCCGAAGCTCCAGGATCTGATGATTGACCTGTCCGATCTGGCGATGCCAATGCTTCTTCGCACCTCGTGGTGGGATATCGCTAAGCAGCCGTCGCTTGAGCTCCAGACATCGCTTCCAAACCTGGGATTCCTCTGGAACTTCATTCCAAAGCGTGACCGGCGGTTCCTCCCGAATCACCTCCGGATGATATCGCTCGAACCACGCCGAGGATCGGACCTGCGAAGATCGAAGCGGCGCGTGAGGATCGCTTGGCCAACTCCAGTGTTGGGTCGCCGTAGCGACGCAGAGGGGCGGCGCTTCGCATCCCAACCAATCGGCGATCAATCGGTCGGTGATTTGATCGTATTTCCCCCCACCAATCCCATGGACAAATAGATCAAAAACGATCGCTCGCAGGTAAAGGGTCGTCACCAGCGCCTTAGGTCCAATACGAACTGGCCTTCGACTTCCTGGGGTTCGGATCGCTTCCACCCCTTCTTTCTGACTCCCCACCTGCTCCCATCCCGCCAGGTCGCTCCAGTGCAGGTCACCGCCAACTTGGCGCACCCAGAGCGACCGTCGAGTGGGGGCATCCGCCGAATAGACCCAGAAAGGAAGCTCTTGCCACCCTTCACGCTGCTCCAGAGCAGGAACCGGCTGCGCGGGATTCTCCGTTCCATGGTGGAGTCGATAAGCATCGCGGCTGGCATTGTAAAGTAAAGCGAACCTCCGATGGTCCGCAACAATGGCATCGACGAATCTCGCGAATCCGCGCGTCTGGCAGATCCAACTCATCGGCACCTGCCACTGGCACACCCCAAAAAATCGCTCGGCGGCACACCGAACTCCCGCCATCGCATCGGACCAGAAACATCCCTGCCTCAGCAACTCGATACCGGTCGGCCAAAATCGGTTCAGCAACGGCTCGGCCACTCCCAGTCCCCGCACCCGCGTGCCAACACGCGATGCAAACGATTCGGCCAGTTGCCAGTCGACGCACGCCAGCAACTCCCATGGCATGGCAGCTCTCTGCCGATCCCACGCCTCCAGTTCCAATCGCAATTCCCCAGACCGTTCCCCCACGGCGGGAACCTTCAAATGAAAGTGTCGACATGCGTCGGTATCGACGACGACATGAACCGCGATCGCCCCGCTTTGCCTAGCCAATCGTTCCGCGACGAAGTTCTTGTACCACACCCCCGAATGATAGAGTTCCGGTTGATGCCCCGAACCAATCCAAGGCGTTGCCTGATCACTGGGAAACAGCGGCGCCTTGGAAACGATTCCGGTAAAACGTTCCAGCAGGGGGATCGCCTCCTCGCGAACCTGCTTTTGAAAATGCCGCAAGTCACCAAGCGGCCCACCGGAGGGGAGCTTTCGAGCTACCTGATTGTCCAGGCATTGCCGCCACTGCTCGATCGGCGGATGGTGAAATCGCTGACCGTCTTCGGCTGGGGCTCGGTAGGCAGGATACAACTCAGACAAACCACGCCCCTAGTTTTACTACCGGCCAGAACGCAAGACGTCTGAACACCAAATCGCTATCACTTCCAGGATCCGAACTAAGCTCTCACGGATGACCCAAGTTGCAGAAAAACTTTCGTTTGTGGAACCCGCTAGGCGCAAGGCAACTTTTCTGGGATTGTCCGCAAAGCGGAATCAACTATTTCAACGAAACGTTTCGAAAAATGAAATCGTTTCGCACGTCGTTAAATCCTACATCTTTCAGCACCAAATCGACCTGTTTCTCGGTGACCCCTCCCGTACCCGAGAATTCATGGACGAACGCTCTTTCCGACGAAACAACCTCAGGAGGTTCCAAGAGCGACCAACGATCCTGGTCGTCATAGGGCAGCTGCCTTTGTCGTGTGGCACTGCCAACCACAGGCCAAATGACTCGATTCACACCATGCTGCCGAACATCCACCATCCCCACATTTAGATTTTTGATCTTTTCATCACCGATGAACTCGGTGAGAAATCTGACTCTAAAACACATAACAGGCCCGGCGCCAGGGGCAGTCCCGAAATGTAACTCCGGGGAGACACTTAGAAGTACGACCCTCGTTCCGTCCGCCGTTACCTCGCGGCTTTGCAACGCATCCACGACGACCGGGAGCTTTTTTTCCTCAGAAGTGGCTCGCCCCACCACCACGAAGAAAGCAATTAGCGAAAGTAACAAAGCCCTCATCTGCATTCTCCTCTGGAGCAAACTCCGATCGATGCTACACCCATGGGATCAGTATAGACAATCTGCGTAACTCACTGGCAATCCGCAACGAGCATTGGAGCATTGCGAGTCAGTTAAGAGAGCCTTCGGAGAGGACGCTCGAAGTCGTGCTGGAAAGAAGTGAGCAAGAGATCAAGTCGCCTGGGAATGCGTTCTAGCCGCTTCCAGGGAGTACCCTCGCTGTTCCATCTGCTGGATGCTGCGATCCAAAACCGCGCGATAGTGGTTCAAGCGAGTCTCTGCATGATCCAACGCTCCACCAAACGACCTCTTCAGATCGAGATACAGTCGGGGAACCGGGATCTCGAGAATCCGCATTCCCAACATCGCTGCTTGCGCCCATAGCTCCAGTGGCATCGCATAGCCGGTGTCCTGGATATCCAGCTGCTTCAGCGAAGCGACGCGATAGGCTTTGAATCCACAGAAGGCATCGGTCAACGACAGGCCCAGGCGATGGTTGATTTCGGCGGTGATTGTTTTGTTGATAAACATCCGCTCGGGCGGCGCCTCATCGTCGCCGGGATACTTCTTCAGGTAACGACTTCCCGAAACCATGTCGACGTCGCGGCAGGCAGCGATGAACCTGGGAATCCGCTTGGGCTGGTGCTGACCGTCGCAATCCAGCGTCACGACGACATCAAACTTCTCTTCCATCGCGAACTGAAACGCAGTCTGCAGCGCCGCCCCGTAGCCTCGGTTGATCGAGTGACGTACGACGATGATGTCGTCGCGGGCGTCGAGCAATTCCGAGGTTCCGTCGGTCGAACCGTCATCGACGGTCAAGATGTGATCTGCGTAGCGGCGTACTTCGTCCAGCACACCACCAACAGCTCCCACTTCATTAAAGACCGGCAGTGCCGCCAACCAGCGCTTGGCCATCGACCACCATCCTTACCTTGCTTCCAGCTACGCTTCAAAACCGATGCACCACGCTTACCGATCGTCGAGATTCCGCAAATCCTGCGACCGAAAATGACCTGTCGTATTCTAGGGTCGCCCCCCCAAAGGTCAACAAAAACCAAAGCCTACCGCTTTCCTGCGGAAACTTCTTGAAAAAGATGGTACCTGCAATCGCTCCATCCCATCCCTTCGACACCCTCCACCAAGGCTTTCCGCTTCTATTTTTCGCTGCAATTTCCGGCAAAGCTCCAAGATCACCGTGCCGGGAACGAAGCGGAGCTGGCTACAATCGATGGTTGGTACCCATTTGGCTCGCACTCCCAGTCGATCGATCGGTAGGCGAGATCGGCCATCTGGACAGCCAGCGTGGACAGGGTGCTGTCGATCGAGTTACCTTTTCGACCCAGCACCTCACCCAAGCGTCGTGGGCTTCCGATTTCCTGTCTTCAAGAGGTACAGGCAATGTGCAGTAACGTTTCCATTCGATCGCTCGCGATACTGGGTTGGGCAGTGTTCCTCCCCTCCCTGTCGTTCGCTCAGCAAGCGACACTCACCTGGAAAAGCACCGAAGGGAAATCACTGCAGGCGGAGTTCATCCGCTTGGATGGAACCCAAGTGGTGCTCAAGAAGACCGACGGCACGGAAGTGCGGGTTCCGATGAGCCGCTTGAATTCGGAAAGCCAGCAGCAGGCGAAGGATGCGGCCAAAATGGCCGCCAAGGCGCCCACCAAGGTCGAACCGAAGTCGCCTCCGAAAGCCGGTGGATCGGCCGCGCCGCTGGAACCGATCGATCTCCCCGATCCCGTGGCTTTCACCGATTCGATGTCGGCTGAACAGGCGATGGATCTGTTGTTTGCCGAGCTGAACAAACCGAATCCGATCGCTCTATGGGATGCCATGCCCCCCAGCTACCAACAGGATGCAGAAGGATTGCTGAAGTTGGCGGCCGAGAAACTCGATCCTAGTCTCTTCAAGACAGTCCGCAATGTACGCAACTCCATCATCAAACTCCTGAAGACCAAGAAGGATTTCATCCTGGGCAGTGAAATGCTGAAGGGGGCCATCGCCCAGATGAACCCCACTGCTTACCAGGAGATGAAGTCCTCGTATGACCCCGGTGTGACGATCCTGGAAGCCTATCTAGACGATCTCCTACTGGACCCTGCTCAGTGGAAAAAGCTTCCCACCAGGGAGCTGGCAGGGCGATACCTGACCAACATCACCAAGAAGCTGGACAGCCTCAAGGGATCGCTCCCTGCGGATTCCCAACTGGCTCTGGCCCTTGCCACCAGCAGCGTTCAACACCGAATCACTGAGGAAGTCACCGGACGCCCCATGTTGCACCTGGCCAATCCCGGCCAACCGGAGACGTCGATGGAATTGACCCAGGTTCAAGGTCGGTGGATCCCCCAACCGATGGCCGAGCAATGGCAGACGATGATCGGGGAAGGGCAGAAGGCGCTGCAACAGATGACACCTGAGCAGGCCAAGCAGATGAGCCAACAGGTGTCGGGTGTGGTCGCGTTGCTGGTGATTCCAACGATCGGCCGACTGCAGCAAGCGTCCAGCCAGCAAGAGTTCGATCAGATCATCGCCGAACTTTCCCAGATGGCAATGCAAGGGATGGCCGGCGCGGGCGGAGTTCCAGGTGGCCCCGGTGGGTTCCCAGGGGGTCCAGGGGGAGCCGGTGGATTTCCGGGTGGGCCCGGTGGACCAGGCGGCCTGGGTGGGTTTCCAGGACCAGGTGGGTTTCCAGGCGCTCCGGGTGGCCCTGGTGGTGCCGGCCCTGGCGGCGCACCGGGACGCCCAGGCGGATTCCCAGGGCAGGGAGGTGGAGGCGCTCCGGCGGGCCCAGGCATCCCAGGAGGTCGCTGAGTCGACAAAATCAAACAGTCCCAGAAAAGCAATTCAGAAAAGCAATTCAGAAAAGCAATTCAGAAAAGTCATTCCGAGAAGCCAATCGTCTTCCAGACGGCAGCTTGCTACCCAACGGTCGCTGGCTGCCGTTTTTCATTTGGCCGCGGCTGCCCCTTCTCTCTTCCGTCTATCTGAGATTCTTTCGCATCGTGCTCTGGCTGCCAGAGCCATGGGAAGCGATGGAGCGGTGGTGAGCTTTTTCGCGAGATCATTGCCCACGCCCGGCACCCGCTGATCCCCGGTGATTGGTTGACTCGGCATGTTCTGAGCTGGTTTTAGCTGCAGGAAAAGACCTTCACCGCTCGGTTCTCGCGACCCTCCCAAGGTGAGGGTGAGATCTGTTGGTGACGCGGCTACCCCCCGCCAACTCCCGCCAACTCACGCCGGGGGCCTATCCATGCAACTCTCCACGCCCCGCCAACCTTGGAGGCATTCCCCATCCATTTTTCAGAACTTCACTTATTGACATATCGCGATGTTCCGATATATTAGAACACCAGACGCATGCCGGTGCGGCAATCGGACCGGTTTCAAGAGCCTGCCTTCCTCGATTGGAAAGGAACTATCGATGGCGATCGCTACCATTTCTCCGAAACAGCTTCATGAAAAAATCCTGGCTGGGGAGTCGATCGAGCTGATCGATGTGCGGACTCCGGCAGAGTATCAGGAAGTCCATGTCTCCTGCGCAAAGAACATTCCGCTCGATCAACTACCTGCCAGTTCCCTGGCTGCAGGGCGCACGGGATCCAGCCAACCGCTTTTCCTCATCTGCCGCTCGGGGAATCGCGCCAAGCAGGCGTGCGAGAAGATTGCCCAGGCGGGCTTCACCCACGTCGTCAATGTCGAAGGGGGCACGATGGCGTGGGACCAGGCCGGACTGCCTGTGCAGCGGGGCGCCAAGACGATGTCGTTGGAACGCCAGGTCCGGATCGCTGCTGGCCTTCTGGTCGTCACTGGATCGCTACTGACTGCATTCGCGCATCGCTACTGGATCGTCCTCCCTGCCTTTATCGGATCGGGTTTGATCTTCGCAGGGCTCACCGACACTTGCGCCATGGGGATGATGCTAGCGCGAATGCCCTGGAATCAGGCAAGATCGGCAACGTGCCGCACCTCCTGACGCGCCTGCGTTCTATCTAGCTGAGTTCACCAATCTCTCGAGTATTCAAGGTCCCCATGATGATTCTCAAACAGTATTACCTTGGCTGCCTGGCGCATGCGTCCTACCTGATCGGCGATGAATCGTCGGGAGAAGCCGCCATCGTCGATCCGCAGCGTGATATCGATCAGTACCTTGCCGACGCGAAAGCACACAACCTGACGATTCGCTACGTGATCCTCACCCACTTCCACGCCGACTTCTTGGCAGGTCATATCGAACTGCGAAACCGGGCTGGGGCGACCATTGTTCTTGGATCCAGGGCCCAAGCCGAATTTGAATTCCTGCCGGCAACCGATGGGCAAACGTTGGCTCTAGGACAGATCCGCCTGCAGATCTTGGAGACTCCTGGACACACCCCCGAAGGCATTTCGCTGCTGGTCTTCAACCCCCAGCACTCCGACTCCCAGCCCTATGCGGTGCTCACGGGCGATACGCTATTCATCGGCGATGTCGGTCGCCCCGATCTCCTCGCCTCCGTGGGCGTCACGGCTGAGGAACTGGCAGAGATGCTTTACGCGTCGATCGATCGACTCCGCAACCTCCCAGACGCCACTCTAGTCTATCCAGCGCACGGCGCAGGATCGATGTGCGGTAAGAACCTAAGCAAGGAGACGGTATCGACGATTGGCGAGCAGAAGAAATTCAATTATGCGATGCAGCCGATGTCCATGGAGGCATTCAAGACTCTGGTGACCGCCGACCAACCGGAAGCACCTGATTACTTTGTCTACGATGCGATTCTCAATAGGAAAGAGCGGACGGATCTTGATGCCAACATGCAGAAGTCGCTTCGCAAAATGTCGGTCGAGGAAGTTCTGGAAGCTCAGCAGCAGGGAGCTCAGGTTCTCGATGTGCGTGAAGCGGTTGACTTCGAAGCGGCGCATCTTTCCGGATCGCTCCAGATCGGACTTCAGGGGAAGTACGCCACTTGGTGCGGGTCGCTGCTGGATCACCAACGCCCCATCGTGGTGATCGCCGAGGCTGGGGACGAGCCAGAGGCGGTGATGCGACTGGGACGTATCGGTTTCGACCATATCGCAGGCTATTTAGAGGGTGGCATGAGCGCTCTGGAGAATCATCCGAATCTAGTCAAGAGAATCGACAGGATCACTGCGCCAGCACTCGCCCAACTACTCGAATCGTCTCAGCCCCCTTTGGTGCTCGATGTCCGTTCTGAAAAAGAACGTGCGTCAGCCCATCTGGCCGCAAGCGTTCACATTCCGCTTGCGGACCTTGCCGAGCGGATCGGTGAACTTCCGCAGGACAGGCGACTGGTGGTCCACTGCGAAGGGGGTTACCGGTCCGCCATTGCATGCAGCCTTCTGGTCCGATCGGGGCGCACCAACTTGATGGATCTCGTAGGGGGTATCAAAGCGTGGCAGGCGTCTCAGTTGCCAATCGTAGGAACTCTCTCCAGCTGCTCAGCGAACTCCCCCACCTGTTCCCTCTAGCTAGGCTTCATGCCCCAACTCTCTCTCCTTTCCGTTCGGATGGTCGACGCCAGAAGGTGGAAACCAATCTGCCATTGTGGAGTGCAAGTCGATGATCCTGAGCAGTCTCCTAATGGGGTCACTGGTCGGCCTGAGCCTGGGTTTGACGGGTGGGGGAGGAGCCGTGCTGGCGGTCCCGATGCTGGTGTTCGGATTCCAGCTACCGCCCGAGCAAGCGGTGTTGATCTCGCTGATCGCAGTCGGCACCACGTCGATCGTCGGATTCCTGAACCGTTTCCGAGTGGGGCAAGTGGAGGTACCGACTGGTCTGCTCTTTGCAGCTGCCGGTGCGCTGGGAGCCCCTGTGGGCAACTGGGTTTCCCGACAAATGCCTCCCCTAGTCTTGATGATCGGCTTTGCGCTACTGACTTTGGTAGTGGCTTTGCGCATGCTGCGACAGTCGATGGGAAAAGGAGGCATTCCGGAAGTCGATCTCCAAACCCACCGGACCGAAGATGGACCAGCCTGCCAGCGCGATGCCCAGGGACGCCTTCTGCTTCACACCCGATGCGCGCTGCTGATGATCCTGGTCGGCGTGCTGACTGGCTTTCTCTCCGGGCTTTTCGGAGTCGGAGGAGGCTTTGTCATCGTCCCCGCATTGACGCTGTTCAGCAACATGGCGATCCCCAAAGCAGTGGGCACCTCCCTGCTGGTGATCTCCCTGGTGAGTCTTTCCGGATTCCTATCTAGCCAGATTTCCGCAGACAATCCTATCCCATGGGAGATAGCGATTCCTTTTTGTGCAGCTGGGGTAGGGGGGCTGCTGCTAGGTCAATCGATCGCTCACCACCTCCCCACACCGATCCTTCAGCGTCTTTTCGCGGTGCTGATGATGGCGATGGCTCTTTGGATCCTGATGCGTCCGTGGTTGCAAGCTCCCTCTTCGCGCGATCCCGTTTCCTTCGCCATCTTCCCTAGCGGATCGGTGGCATCAGTTCCAAAGCCCCGATCGACAGTGTCGTCACTCCGGTGGCCAGCGACCCATCCAGATCGGGATAGAATTCCGGCGAATGAAGGCTTGGGGGAGTTGTTCCCAGCTTGGTGTATCTCGCCAGTCGCTCCGGGGCAATCACGCCCAACCGAATCATGCTGATCGGGACACCAGCCAATCCGTACTGACTGAAGTCCTCGCCTCCCATGACCTGTTCGGCCTGCACCACGCGATCGCTCCCAAGCATGGCTGTCAGCATCGCTCGCATCCGCTCGGTCAACCCTTCATCGTTCTTCAGCGCCGGGGTTCCTTCCGAGAGCGAGATATCGGGTGGTGGGGCCCCCCATGCCTTGGCAATCCCTTCGGCTCGTCGCCTAATCGCTCCCAGCACTTTGTCGCGAACTTCAGAGGAGTAACTGCGGACCGTCAGTTGTAGCTGACACGTCTCACCGATGATGTTGTGTTTGGTGCCACCATGAATCGCACCCACGGTCACCACGGCCGGTTCAGTGGGCTTCACTTCGCGAGCCACAATGCCCTGCAGGCTCAAGACCAATTCGGCCGCCTGCACGATCGGGTCGACGGTGGTATCGGGAGCCGCTCCATGACCTCCCTTTCCGCGAACGACGATATCGACGCTATCGACATTGGCGAGCATGTAGCCGGATCGAAGCGATACCGAGCCGGCGGGGGTCGCCGATTCGACATGAAGAGCCAGTGCAAAATCGGGCTTGGGAAAGCGCTCAAAGAGCCCATCGTCGAGCATCGCTTTGGCTCCCAAACCGCGTTCTTCAGCTGGCTGCCCGATCAGCATCAGCGTTCCCGACCAGGCAGCTCGATGATCCGCCAGGAATCGACCGGCTGCCGTCACGCATGTCATGTGAAGATCATGTCCGCAGGCATGCATCACACCACTTTGGCTACCGTCAGGAAGCTCGACTTTGGCGGTGGAGGCGTAGGGCAGGCCAGTGCGTTCTTCGACAGGCAGCGCATCCAGATCGGTCCGAAGCATGACCACTGGCCCCGGCCCATTCTTCAGAACTCCAACGATCCCGTGCCCTCCGACTCCCTGCGTGACCTCCATTCCAGCGGCTCGCCACACCTCGGCCAGTTTCGCCGCAGTATCCTTTTCCTGCAGGGAGACTTCGGGGTGCGTGTGAAGCCACTGATAGAGTTCGACGTGCTGGGAAACGGTCTTTTCGATCCAAGTTTCGATCGACTGCGCCACCGCGACCGATGGGCCTTGACTGCGGGCGTCCTGCGCCCAAACCATCGGAAGGCACTTCGGTGGGCCCATCACGATCGATGCAGCCAACAGAGACCTCATGCACCTTTGCACTGACAACTTGGCCATTGTCTCCCCTTTGCGATCGACTCGCGCTGGACCTACCACTTCCATCGATGGAAAAGAATCGCAACTTGCCGCCTCCCCATCGCACACACTGGCTTGCGTCATCCATTGTAGTGGAATCGCGCCCCGAACCGGCCTCCATGCTTTGCATCTACCTCCGGCCTTAGCCCGACAGATGCCGCCAAGCGATCTGGAGACGGATTTGGCGGAAATTGGATCAAGCCACTTGCCTTGGAGGAGGATCGCTCGATACAGTTCCCCCGACGCTCATTCGCGAGACGGTCCGCACAACCGGTCGTCGCGATTCTTCGCATCGGAAGCGACGGGAGAAAGTAGTCGGACACCACCCTGGGTGGCGCCGATCGAAACTTCTCGGGACAGCACTTCCCATCTGCAACAACTCGTAGCACGCACCTCCAAGTCTCTTCCCCTTGGGATTCGCAGACTTTCGGCGACCTGCAATTCCGTCGTAATCGCTTCACTCCGACTGCCGAATCAATGGCTGGAAAGATGAATCGATTGTGCCGGCAGATGGAGAGTCCTGAGAAGAACTTTTTTTTGACCGGGCATTTTTAGTGATGTATATACCCTCGACCTGTCGCACTCAGCGATTCGATGCAGAGGTTCCACCTGTTCCGGTCGGTACTCCCGACTGGCCCGTGCTGGCGCCGTGGCGAATCGCTGTTCACGGAGGGTCGTGCTGCACCCAAGTCAGCCAGAGGCTGATTGGTTGGTGCCGTTTTCTTCGGTCCCTTTCGCCACGGATAGTCGCTCATGAATCGCTCCACCGGATGGATCGCCCTAGGGACCTTCAAAATCCATTCGGTTGGTCTCCTTCTGGTCGCGCTTTTCCTCACCGACTGCTCGGTCGCCATTCCCCAAACAGCGACCGCAGCCGATCAGAAATCGTCTGCGGAGAGCGAGGAACTTTCCACCGTTCTGCAGGAAGGATATCGTCTGGAGGCGGCCAAGCAGTGGCAGCAAGCGGTCCAGCATTACGAACGGTGGCTGCGAGGACATCGCGACGCCATCGAGATCGAAAGACGCCTGCAGATCTGCCGGATCCACCACGATATTCTCCGCCGCTACAGTGATGGAACCTTCCTGCAACTGCTCGCCAACAGCTCGCTGGAACAATCGCTCGATCTTTACAGCGAAATCTTGAACAAGCTCGAGTGGAACTACGTCGATGCACTGGCCCTTCCCGAATTGCTGCGCTACGGCACGGCATCCTTGGAGGTCGCGTTGACTGAACCGGACTTTCTCAGCCGTCACCTTCCACGAATTCCCCAGGCAACGTCCGAACACTTCCGACTGAATATTCACAGAGAAGTATTGGGGCGTCCCGTCCAGAACCCCGGCGAGGCGAGGACGATCGTCCACATGGTTGCCAACAAAGCTCATCAGGAACTTGGAATTCCCCCGGTGGCCACGGTGATGGAGTATGTCGCGGGTGCCGTCGGATTGCTCGATCCCTATTCCGGCTACATGACGGCTGGAGAGCTTTCGGAAATGATGTCGCAGATCGACGGGAACTTGATCGGTCTAGGTGTGGAACTGTTGGCAGAACAAGATGAGCTGAAGGTGATTGAAGTCTTCGAGAAGTCCCCCGCATCCATCGCTGGACTCCAGCCGGGTGATCGCATTCTGGCGATCGACGATAGCGAGATCGCCGTGATCTCGGCCAAACGAGGCGCCGATCTTCTGCGTGGCCCCGAAAACAGCAAGGTGCGACTGAAGCTGAATCGAACCAATGGAACTTCCACCCAGGTCGAAGTGATTCGCAAGCGAGTCGAAGTGCCCAGCGTGATCGATGTCGGTATCGCCGATCCCGAATCCGGGATTGGGTACCTGCGCATCTCCAATTTTCAGAAGACAACGCCGCACGAAGTCGATCAGGCACTCGACCAACTAGCAGTCCAGGGCATGAGCTCGCTGATCATCGACCTGCGGCGCAACCCTGGCGGCGTGCTGGAAGCTGCTGTCGAGGTGGCCGACCGCTTCCTGCTACAAGGTCCTATCGTGTCGACGCGCGGCCGCAGTCGGATCGAGAATCGTCAGTACGACGCACAGGCTCCCGATACCTCCAGCATCCCACTGACGCTGCTGATCGACGGGGACAGCGCCAGCGCCAGTGAACTGCTGGCAGGGGCATTGAGGGATCATCGGCGCGCGACGTTGGTGGGGACTCGCACCTACGGCAAGGGCAGCGTCCAGGGGCTCTTTCACACCGATACCCTGCCCGGTGGACTGCGTTTGACTGTCTCCAAGTTTTTCTCCCCATCCGGCCACATGATCCATCTGCAGGGAGTCGACCCGGACCTTTCCACACAAGTCGCCAACGACCCAACAAACGGCAAGGCCGTTCAGACCCTGAAACCTTCCAGTAGTGGCGGCAGTTCTCTTCTGGGACTCAAGCATCTAGCAAGTGACCTCACCTTGCAAAAAGCGGTCGAAGTGGCTCGCCGCCAACGCTCCACCATCGCTCTGGCCCCCTAACCAGCCGCTCTCCAGCCACTCTCCAATCGCTCCCCCATGACGTAGGGCAGCCTAGCCATTACAATCGGCCTCCGAAGGCTTGTCTGGATCTCCAAGCGGAGACTAGGTCGGTAGGGATTTGGGGGTTGGAGAGCAGACGATGGAAGCGGGAATTGTCGGGTTGCCCAATGTGGGTAAAAGCACCCTGTTCAACGCACTGACGGGAACCGGAGCGGCGCAGGCGGCGAACTACCCATTCTGCACCATCGAACCGAACGAGGGGATCGTCAGTGTCCCCGACCATCGGTTGGATCGAATCGCCTCCCTGGTCCGCCCCCAGAAAGTCATTCCCGCGATTTTGAAACTGGTGGATATCGCCGGAATCGTCCGGGGTGCCAGTGAAGGGCAGGGCCTCGGCAACAAATTTCTCAGCCACATTCGCCAAGTCGATGCCATCCTCCAGGTTGTCCGCTGCTTCGAAGACCCCGATGTGACGCATGTCGCCGGCAAGGTCGACCCGCTGCAAGACATCGAGACGATCGAGCTGGAATTGATGCTGGCCGACATCCAGACGCTGGAACAAGCGTTGCCGAAGGCCGAACGAGCTGCCAAGTCGGGCGACAAGGAAGCCAAACTGCGCGTCTCTGCGATTCAGAAATCACTGGCTCATGTCATCCAGGAAAAGCCACTGCGCCTCCTGACACTCGACGAACCAGAAGCCAAGGCAATCGCAAGCTTTGGACTGCTGACCGCCAAACCAGTCCTTTACATCGCCAACGTCGACGAGACGGATCTCAAGGGAACCAGCCCCATGTGCATGGCGGTGCGGCAATTCGCCGAAAAGCATGGGGCTCGCGTCGCCCCCGTGTGCGCGAAGCTGGAAAGTGAAATTTCCGTGATGGACCCGCAGGATCGCCAGGAGATGCTGGAAGGTGTCGGACTGGAAGAGCCGGCACTGCAGTCGGTCGCTAGAGAAGCCTACCGCACGCTGGGCCTGCAAAGTTATTTCACGGCAGGGGAGAAGGAGGTCCGCGCCTGGACCATTCCAATAGGAGCCACCGCGCCGCAGGCGGCGGGCGTGATCCACACCGATTTCGAAAAAGGTTTCATCCGCGCAGAAGTTTATAGCTTGAGCGATCTGGAGGCATTTCAGAGCGAAAAGGAGATTCGCGCCGCAGGAAAACTGCGTGTGGAAGGAAAACAGTATGTGGTGCAGGATGGCGACATCTGCCACTTCCTATTCAATACATAACCTACCCACGTTTCCACCCAACCAAGCTCGGTTCATTCGAGCCAAGGGCACGCTGGGGGCTACGATCTTTGCACCAAGGGCGTTCGATAACCACTGCGCGCAGACGGAAAGTCTGTCCTGCAATTTTTTTGTCAACTGGAAAAGCGATCGCGGGGGGTGGTGCGGGCGTGCTGCCAAAAGAGGTTGCAGCCCTGCTTAGCGACGGTCCCACCCGTAATGGGTCTTCAGTAAGGACTGAAGGACTTCTGTGAGCCGCGCCAGAGAGAAGGGCTTGCTGAGCACGGAAGCAGCATGAAGCTCTTCCGCTTCCGCTACGACGCGTTCATCAATTCGTGCTGACATCAGGATCCAGGGAACAAAAACACTGCCGGATTGCAGTCTGCGAGCCAGTTCGATCCCTGTCAATCGTGGCATGTGATTGTCGACCATCATGGCATGGATCGACTGCCGCCGGACCAATTCCATCGCCTCTTCGCCATCCTCGGCTTCCAGAGTGTGAAAGCCACGGCGCTGCAAAGCTTCCGCCAGCGATTGACGAAAGTCGCGATCGTCGTCGGTGATCAGCAGAGTCGCATGATGTTCCGACACAGCTTGCGTTCCCTCGATGAATCCATGGATGGCTGCAGCGAAAAACAAGTCGCTGCAACGCCAATTCCAACCTGCTTCAACCCGCTAGAGAATTCCCCTAGTCCTTTGACTCATTATTTCGACGGTAGATTCCAGATTCAAACCCGATTTCACGAATTTCCCCCTTTTTTGCGATCGATCGTCGAATTGCCAATCGATCGCAAAAGGCCTCGATCTGATCCCAACGATGCTCCGCCGAAAGACTGATTCTTAGCATGGCTTTGCCCTGCGGGACCGTGGGTGGGCGAATAGCCGGAACCCAGAATCCGTCGTCCAGCAATGCCTGACTGAGATTCGAGGCCAATAGCGGATCCCCCACCTGCACCGCGACGATCGGAAGACTTCCTGAACCGACCGACCATCCATCCCCCGCCAATCGCTCCCTCAGGTCAACCGCAAGCTGCCGAAGCTGCTGTCGCTGCGGTTCCATTTGTCGCAGCAAGGGCAGGGCGGCCAGTGCTGCGGCGGCGCTGGCGGCTGGGGGAGCTGTCGAATAGATCACCGCTCGCCCCCACTGCTCAATCGCCTCCACCATCTGCCGCTTGCCGGCGACAAAGCCACCAACACCTCCAAAAGCCTTGCTGAGCGTTCCAAGATGGACTGCCACCTTGCGTTCCAACCCCGCCTCGGCGATGGCTCCGCGCCCCTCGGGACCGATCACCCCGGTCGCATGCGCCTCATCAACCATCATCAGCGTCCCCAATCGCTCCGCAAGATCCGCCAATCGCTCCAGCGGCGCGAGATCCCCTTCCATGCTGAAGACCGAATCGGTGATGATCCAGGGCTGGCCCTCCGATCCCTCTCCTCCCTCAAGCAGTCGCTGCAACTGCTCGACGTCCCCATGTGGATAGATCGACACAATGGCTCGGGACAGCCTACAGCCATCGATCAGGCTGGCATGGTTCAGTTGATCACTGAAAACACGATCCTCCTTGCCGACCAGCGCCGAGAGTGTCGCAAGATTCGCCGCGTAGCCAGATCCAAAGACGATGCATCGTTCGGTCCCCAGCCACTGGGCAATCGCCTCCTCCAGTTTCTGTTGCACAGCGGTGTAACCCGTCACATGACCGCTGGCGCCACTGCCCCATCGCTGCCCAGCATCGATCGCCTCGGCCGCTGCGGATCGGACTGCAGGGTGCCAGGATAGCCCCAGATAGTCATTCGATCCGAAGGAAATAATGGGTCGGCCTTGCCAAAGAACCTCGGTCGGCGATATCGCCACCAGCGGGATGCGGGTGCGAAAGAGCCCCTGGCTTTTGCGCTCTTCCAAACGACGATCCAGTTGCCCAAGCCACCTGGCGATCGCTAAAGAGTCTCCAGGATCGGGATAGGAATGGTTGGTCATCGGATGCCTCGACCGCTTCCTTCGAAACGAGCCTTCCTTGGAAGAAGATGGATGCCGTTTCTTCTAGAACACGCCAATTGGGATCAAGGCATCGGTGGCGTGGCCCGATCGGAGGCAGCGCGATCCAGTACCATGCGAAAATCTCCTTGCAGCTTTGCAGCCCCCTCCTGCTTTGCAAAGGGTACCGTGACCGACTCTTTCTGCTGCATCGACAGTCGCGAATAGATACCGTCCTTCTGGTTCGCCTCCCCGAACTGCTGAAAGTACATCTGGGTTACGAGTTCAGGGAACCCCTCAGCGAGAACTCGAAAGTGGATATGCGGCGTGCGCCCTGGGTATTTTCCAGGGATGATCGATTGGAAGCGGTAAGCCCCTTCAGGGTCGCACACCAGTCGTGCCCAATACTGAAAGTTGGGATCCAGCGGCGCTTGATTGCTGTCAGCCTGATGTTGATACCGCCCCGAATGGCAGGCCTGCCACAGTTCCACGACGGCACCCGACAGAGGGCGGCCGTCGATGCCGACCACTGTCCCTCGGACTTCAATCACTTCTCCTTCGGCCATCGGACCATCGGTGGCTCGTCGGGTCAAATCAGCATCCGAATGCGGTTGCTTCACGATTTCGGGGACCGGATAAAACGGGCCTGAGGTCTGAGGTGGGGTGGAAGGGAGATCTTCTGCCATCGTCCGCCCCACCCATGGCAACATCGCTCCCACTGCGGATGCCTGCCCGATAAATCGCCGTCGATTCCATTGCATTGCGTTCATCCCTTGGTTCCCATCCCGATCCGAGATCCACAATTGGTAAGGCCTTCGTTTCACCCTTGTCCCACGTGACCCAGTGTAACAAGCCGCCAAACCGGCCGACTCTCCCTAGCTAAGAAATCTCAAGGCTGAAATCGTCGCCATCGATGCGTTGGCCCTTCCTCGGCAAGGTCGGACTCAGGCAAATAGGGGATCAAACGGTCGGCCCTCATTCTGTGTCGGCCGCTCGGGCCGCCCCTGATGCAGATAGGTCATCTGCCGCGCATCGACTCCCATCAGATGGAGAATCGTTGAATGCAGGTCGTGGATATGGACGCGTTGATCGACCGCATGAAGGCCTAGTTCATCGGTTGTGCCAAGGGTCTGCCCACCGCGGACCCCCCCACCGGCAAACCACATGGTAAATCCATTCGGATTGTGATCTCTTCCATCTCCTTTTTCGCTCATTGGCGTCCTGCCGAACTCACCGCCCCAGATGACCAGGGTATCCTCCAGCAGACCACGGCGTTTCAAATCCTTCAGCAATCCGGCAACCGGCAGATCGCTGGCACGACACAGTTGGCTGTGATTCTTCTCGATGCCCGAATGAGCGTCCCATCGGCTTCCAGCTCCGTGGTACAGTTGCACGAATCGCACACCTCGCTCCACCAGCCTCCTGGCTAGCAGGCACCTGCGTCCGAAGGAATCTGTCTCCTTGACCCCGATCCCGTAATCCGCGAGGGTCGCTGGCGTCTCCTGGCTCAGGTCGATCGCCTCGGGCGCTGACGACTGCATGCGGTAGGCCAGTTCAAAGGAAGCGATCCTTGCTTCCAATTCGCTGTCCAGCTGGCGCCCGCTCTGATGCATTCGATTCCACTGGTAGATCTGCCTCAATTTCCTCTGCTGGATCTCAGGCGTCACAGCACCCGGAGGATGCAGATGCTCGATCGGCACCTCTCCTCCCAGCATGGCGGTCCCCTGATAGCTTGCGGGCATGAAACCGGCACTCCAGTTGCGGCTTCCATTGATCACATGGCCATCTCCATCCTCCATCACGACAAACCCGGGTAGATCGCGGTTCTCACTTCCCAGCCCATAGCTGATCCAACTTCCCAGCGACGGCCTGCCTCCCAAGATCGATCCCGTATTCATCTGGCAGACGCCATTGGAATGGTTCAATCCGTTGCCCCAGCAGGATCGAACCACAGCGATCTGGTCGACCAGGGTTGCCGTATGAGGCAACCAGTCGCTGACCCAAGTGCCGCACTCGCCATGCTGCCTCCAGCGACGCTTGCTTGCCATCAAAGGAGCGTTGTACTCTCCCATGGGAGTGATCACTGGTTTGAAGCTGCCAGGAAGCGGTTGCCCATGCAGCCTTGTAAGTGTCGGCTTGGGATCAAATAGATCGATGTGACTGGGGCCCCCCTCCATGAAGAGGAAGATGGCGCGCTTAGCTTTTCCAAAGCCTCGCAGCTTGGCTGTCTCGCCATCGGCACGGTTGGCAGAGAGCCCCAACCATGCCAGCATTCCGAATCCAGCACCAGCCTGCAACAGCATCTGCCGACGCGTTGCGTAAAGCCCTCGCACTGCTGAAGATCTAGCCGGCCTGCTGCATTCGTTCATCGGCACTCTCCCAAAATCAGTTCATTCGATGTAGAGCAGGGCGTTGGAACTAAGCAGGGTATGGCACAGTTGATCCAGCGTCGCCCCCGGCTCACTCATGAAACTCTGCAACACTTCTATCTCCGATGCATCGGGCTGCCGCAAATGGACACGCTGAAATGCCTCCCTCGGCGCTTCGTCTCCGAATGGAGCTAACTGCTCCGCCATCCTCGCCGACTGCTCGATCATCCAGGGGCTGTTCAACCACTGCAGGGCCTGCAGCGGTGTGTTGGTCGGCATGCGTTTTGCAACCGACACAATTCCGTCGGGCGCATCGAGAGCACGGAGAAACGAATCCGGGCTGTTTCGCATCGCACGCCGATAGACAGACCGCCGAGTCGATTTGGCGTCGACGGATGGACCGCCCCACGTTCGCTGCTGGACCCCTGCAAGCGACAGGATGGTATCCCTCGCCTGCTCCGCATCCATCCTGCGCGGCGAGAACCGCCAAAGCCACCGATTCGCAGGGTCGACCGCAAATGCTTCCTGCATGCCTTCAAAGTAGGCGGCCTGTCGATAGGTATGCGATGTCACGATCAGGCGACTCAGTTGCTTCCAACTCCCCTCGCGTTCCTGGAACCAAGATGCCAGCCAATCGAGCAGTTCGGGGTGGCTGGGAGGTTGGGTCAGCCTTCCAAAATCGCTGGCGTTTTCCACAAGCCCTGTCCCGAAATGATGCTGCCAGATCCGATTGACCATCACCCGCCAGCTCAGTCGATTCGAACGGTCGACGATCCACCGCGCCAGCGCTAGCCGTCGGCCGCTGGATTGGGTACCTCGCGTTGGCTCCAGTTCCCACGGCGACTCATTCAATATCTCCAATGCCCCCGGCTCAATCGCCTCGGCAGCCTCCCCACGAGCTCCAGGAATTCGGGTCGGCGGTGGAATCGGCCCCACTTCCCGCACCGATGCCACTGTCGGGACGCTCGGTGGCATCCCTTTGCGCCATCCAGCCAGCTCTTCCGCAAGCGCCTTCCAGCGTTCCAGAGTCTCTCCCTTCAACTTCTTTTTGAAGTCGATCCCATTGATTTCCGCTTCGATCTGCAACTCCGCCAGATAACTGACCGCCCGCTCGGCCGGAGTTCTTTCTCCGATCTTCTTTCGTAAGGCTGGCCTGACCTCGGGAGGAAATTTTTCGATCGCTGCCAACCGCACCTCCTCGCGAATCGGTCGCTCCAAAGCGTCCTGCTCGGCCAACTTGCTGGCCATCGACTGCTTTGCCTCCGACCTTCGCGCTTCCAACGCCTCGCACTGCCCCTCGGCCAACGTCGGTAACTCCGCAGGAAGCAGACCTGCGAAACAGGACTGCATCCGGTAGTAGTCTTTCTGCAGGATCGGATCGAACTTGTGGTCATGGCACCGCGCACAACCGATCCCCAACCCAAGAAAAACTTCCCCGGTGACATCCGTCAGATCGTTCAGAATGATCGACCACTGGGTTTCCACGTCGCGCTGGTTGTACTCGTAGATCCACAGCCTTAAATAGCCGGTCGCATCGCGTCCCCGAATCTCCCCAGGCTGCCACTCGTCTCCCGCCAACTGCCAGGTAACAAATTCGGCATAGGGCATGTCCTCGCGAAATGCCTCCAGCACAAAATCGCGGTAGCGATAGGCGGAGGGTCGGAAGTCATCCTGCTTGTAGCCATCCGACTCGGCAAATCGCACCAGATCCAGCCAGTACCTCCCCATTCGCTCGGCGTAACGAGGATCTGCCAGCAAACGGTCCACCATCGCGATGTAATGCGATTCGTCGGGACTGGCCAACCACGACTCGATCTCTTCCAACTGAGGCAACTCACCGACAAGATCCAGATAAAGTCGTTTGGCCAGAGTCCTCGGGTCGGCTGGAGGCGCCGCAGGCAACGGATGCTCTCGACGCTTGGCTTCGACAAAGGCATCAATCGGATGATCGCAAGAGACGTCGTTGTCATCCCCTTCAGGTGGAATGGCTCGCATCACCGGCTTCCATAACCAATGATCCTTCGCAAGATTACCCCAAGCTTGCGAACCATGGTCCAGCTTCATGGCAACCGAAGGCCAAGGAGCTCCTTGTTCGATCCATCGCAGCAGGTCGGTGCGAATCGATTCAGGCAACTGCCCTTCGGGAGGCATTTGCAACTGGCCATACTCGATCGCTTCGGCAACACGAGGCCGCTGGTGATCGCCTAGCTTCTCGAACAGGCTTCCCGAGTCGCCGCCGGCTTCCCATCCCGCCGCATGATCCAGGCGCAATCCCCCTTCCTGCCTTCCTTCCCGATGGCATTCAACGCAATGAGCGATCAAGGCGGGGCGAATCTTCGATTCAAAAAATCGAATCGATTCGGTATCTCCTGCATCCAGTTTTCCGCACGCGAGGAGAGCGGCTAACCCCAGCCAATGGCCAGGCATTTTTTTCTGCTTCATCGGACCCTCTGCCACGCAGCATCTACCGCAATCTTTCTATCGTGCAGCAATCGATCGGATTCCTTGATGGTAACCCAGGACAACGATCGCCATCATCGATTATCGAATATGCCGCAGCGAAAATCCAGCAATCCGGCCGCGCCATTCCCACCCCCCCCGGGTCGCTCGCCTCACATCGATTCCCCTTTCGGTAATCGACCGGATAGATAAAAATCGCCGGATCGATACCAAACCGTGGGCGGTTTTCATGAAGATGACAGGCACGAGACGATTGAGGCGTTTTTTTGCCTTAGCAGGATGAGGAAGCATCGATGGACGCACCGCAAAGCTCAACCGATCGCCAGATCGTCTCCGCGCAAACTTCCGTGCTCAATTTGGCAGCCTATCACTTTGTATCGATTCCATCGCCAGAGGAACTGCGCAAGACGATCCGTCAGCGTGCGGGTGACTTGCGGATCAAAGGCACGGTGCTGATCAGCCACGAAGGGATCAATCTTTTTGTGGCAGCGCAAGAGTCAGCGGCTAGGCAATTCTTCGAATGGTTGAAGTCCCTTCCGGGCCTTCAAGCTCTCCATGCCAAAGAAAGCTGGACCGACTATCAGCCGTTTCGGCGCATGCTGGTCAAACTCAAAAAAGAGATCATCGCTTTTGGGATCGACCAGATCGATCCCGCGCACTACACCTCCTCCAAGATCACTCCCGAAGAACTCCGACAATGGCTTCGCGATGGTCGGCCGCTCCAGCTGCTCGACGTTCGCAACGACTACGAGGTGGATGTCGGCACCTTTCAAAATGCTCATCCCATCGAGATCGATCACTTTCGCAACTTCCCAGAGGCGATCGACAAGCTGCCTCAGTCGTGGAAAGAGCAACCTGTGGTGATGTTCTGCACGGGTGGTATCCGTTGCGAGAAGGCAGGTCCTTGGATGGAACAGCGTGGATTCCGACACGTCCTGCAATTGGATGGTGGAATTCTCAACTACTTCGAGAAGTGTGGGGGAGAATTCTACCAGGGTGACTGCTTCGTCTTCGACCAACGGGTCGCCGTTCGTCCCGATCTGACCCACTCCGATAAGTCGCTTTGCTTCGCTTGCCAGCACGTCCTGACGCAGGAACAGATGCAGTCGGATCTCTATCAGCCAGGTAAGCACTGCCCGCATTGCTACCTCAGCCCTCTGGACGCGATGGAGCGAAAGCGGGCGGCGAAGGAAAGCCGAATGCGAGACTACCTGGAACGTCAACCAGGCTGCCAACCGTACTGCAGTGAACGAAGCATCCACGTTCCCCGACGTCTGGCGGGAATGCCTTTACTGGATTTTCTGGAGCAATGGATCCCTGGTCGGTCGCGATCGCATTGGATGGAGGCGATTGAGTCGGGTAGATTGGTCGATGGCCATTTGCACTCCGTCGCCCCAGACCGGATTGTCTCTGAAGGACAGAAACTGCTGCACCGCGAACCGGACACGATCGAGCCACCCGTATCCAGTGCCATTCATCTGGTCTACCAATCCGATACTTGGCTGGTTCTTGATAAACCAGCGCCTCTGCCGGTTCACGCATGCGGTCGCTATTACAAAAATACGCTCGAAGCCGCCATGCAGCATGCGTACCACCCAGAAAAGATTCGTTTGGTGCATCGCCTGGACGCCAACACCAGCGGACTGCTGGTCGCTGCGCGTCGCACCACGGCGGCCAGATATCTCCAGCAACAGTTCAGCGACCGTTCTGTCGAGAAAACTTACTTGGCTGCTGTTTCCGGACATCCAACGGAAGATTGTTGGGAGTGCCGGATCCCCATCAGCGATCAGACCGGGCCCTTCGGATCCCGGTCGATCGCATCCGTCGACTCTTCACAGCCAACCCACCAAGCACTCACTACCTTTCAAGTCCTTCATCGCCGCAGCGACGGAACCTCTTTGCTGAAAGCGATCCCAAGGACTGGCCGAACCAACCAGATCCGAATCCATCTCTGGGAGTCCGGCTTTCCGATCATCGGCGATCCGCTCTACCTGCCCGACAGGAAACTTGGCGATGGATCGACCCTGCCAATCGAACAACCTTCCATGCAGCTTCATTCCTTGGAAATCAGCCTGCTCGATCCCGAAACAAAAACCCGCCGCAGCTTTGTCAGCCAACAGGTTCCCCAATGGGCTTCTCACCCCTCCGGATAAGTCCCACCCCGCAGTGGCGTCGTACGGGATTCGATGAGTGCATCGATCGAAGGCAACATCCATCGATTGCTCCTTCCCACCGAACATCGGCACGTAGGCTTTCGGCCCACCAGTGTCCCAAACAGCCTGCCCCCCGGCCATCGCACCCATTTTCCAGGTCCACCCGGGATCCTTTTGGGTAGACCTCGCATGACAGCCCCGCTTCGAATCGGCCATAGAAGCTCAATGAATGGTTCGCGGCGTACCGACAGGAATCTTCTAAAGCGAGCGGGAAGCGGGCATGCCAACCGATGTGCGACGCTGGACTCAAGAAAACCGGACGGCTCACGCCGTTCCGCCAAAATTGCGTTGCCTCCTGCACGGCACAGATGCAACAGTTCGTAGCACGCTCCATTGCCCCAAAGTATTGTTGGATCGACCAGATTTCTGGCTTGCGAGACCGTTTTGTGAGCGAGTCCTTTGCGATCACGCAGACCGTCGAATGCCTCGACGGTCCGCTTTCCTTCGATCGGGGCGCAGGGATGGAATCAGGTCGCGCGGCATACCTGAAGAAAGCTCTCTTTCGACATCCATGCGCGTTAACTCGAATGGCCGATGCCAACGCACCTCGATACAACGCTTTGCATCCCAGCCCTCGCACGCGACGAACTGTCATCATCGTTCGATAGACCACCAGCTTTCCATGCCTCGTCTCTCCTCAGCAGCCGCCTGAAGAGCGCGACGCATCGCTCCACTTTCCATGCAAGAAAGATCGCTAGTCCTCTTGACCCAGTTGGTCGCATCGATGAAACTTCCGGTTCAGACGAGGAGCTCTATTGGATCCATGATCGACGGATTGATCTGGAGCCGTGGCCGGGGCTCCTCGTTTTTTTTATGCGCGTGGGGCGCGTCCGAACCCCCAGTGAAGGAACTGGCCTAAGAAGGATCTGGTCAAAAGAAGGATCTGGCTGGGCAAGGAGCAAGGTTCCAGTTGCCCGCCAGCGGTGCCGATGCCAGTCGGCGAAGTCCTTCGAGTTGATGGGAGTTAGAAACAACTAACGAGTTTCGTGATGGACCCTCTGCCGATCGAGGAAAGCGACATCCTGATGGAGGAAGCTGGCTGGCTGGTGCTCCACAAACCAGCCGGCCTGCTGACCCAGGCTGCGCCGGGGATTCCCAGTGTCCAAGTGGCGCTTGAATTGCTTTTGGCGCGACGCCCATCGGCTCCTCAACACCCTTTTGTTGGGCTGCCTCATCGCCTGGACCGTGGCACTTCTGGAGTTCTGCTGGTGGCTCGCAATGCCCGCACGCTACGACGCTTCGGCGACCAGTTTGCTCATCGCCTAGTCGAGAAAACCTATCTGGCGATGGTGGAAGGGGATGCGACGGGAAAAACCGGGCGATGGGAAGATCACGTCCGGAAGATTCCGGATCGGCCTGTGGGGGAGATCGTCACCGCCGATCATCCGGATGCGAAACTGGCGGTGCTGGAATCTCGGCTCTGCTGGACCGATCGATCGCGCAGCTTGATCGAGGTGCACCTGGAGACAGGGCGCATGCATCAGATCCGCATCCAGTGCGCTGCTCGCGGCTTGCCGGTCGTCGGTGACTGGTGCTACCAAGCCACCACTCGATTCGGCACTCCCGACTCCCAGGGCTTGTGGCAGCAACTGGCGTTGCATGCTTGGCGGCTGAGTTTTCGCCATCCGGGAAACGCCAAGATGATCACCGCTGAGGCCGGTCTCCCGACATCATGGCACGTATTTCCCGGCGATGCTCTTCGGCAACTGGGCGAATCCCAGTTACGATTGAGAGGTCCAAACTCCAGTCGCTGATCGTCGTCCAGGAATGGTCGCTTCGATAGTCCCTGATACAGGATGCGTCATGACCGATTTCGATTGGTCAACCCAGAAGATTCACTTCGTCACCGGCAAGCTCGCGCGATCCGCCCTCCAGCCGATCGTCGAAAGCCTGTCGGAACGATTTGGCTTTCGCTATACCATCCAAACGATGCCAATCACCGTCGCTGCGTTGATGACCGCCAAGTGGACGCTTCGGCACTTGGCGTTGCCTGAAGGAACGACGCGGATGATCCTCCCCGGCTATCTGGCTCCTGGCCTGGAGGAGATCCAGGCCCACTTGAATCAGAAAAAAATCGACTGTCACGTCGAGTGCGGACCGAAGGATCTACGAGAGCTCCCAAGACATTTCGGGGTCAAACAGACCGACCGCGCTGGCTATGGAGCGCATCGCATTGAGATCCTCGCCGAAATCAACCATGCCAATCGGCTGCCGGTGGTCGATCTGGTGAGGCAGGCCAGGCAATGGGTGGCCGAAGGAGCCGATCGCATCGACTTGGGATGTGATCCCGCAACCCAGTGGACGACCATCGGAGATGCCGTGAAACGACTTCGAAACGATGGGATCCGACTTTCCATCGATACCTTCGATCCTTGGGAAGCCGCAGAAGGGACGCGTGCGGGAGCCGATTTGGTACTGTCGGTCAACCGCAGCAACCGCCACATGGCGACCGACTGGGGCGCGGAGGTGGTGGTCGTTCCTGATATGGACCAACCTTGGCTGGAAAGCCTCATGGAAACAGCTCAGTTCCTTCAGGACAACCAAGTCCCATACCGGCTCGATCCAATCCTCGAACCGATTGGATGTGGTTTCGCCAAATCGCTCCATCGCTACTATGCGTTGAGGCAACATGCGCCCGATGTGGCGATGATGATGGGAATCGGCAACCTGACGGAACTGACCGATAGCGACTCGGCCGGCATCAATACGTTACTTCTGGGGTACTGCGAGGAACTTCAAGTCGGCAGCATCCTGACCACGCAGGTGATCCCTTGGGCGCAATCGTCTGTTCGCGAGTGCCATCTGGCGCGAAAACTGGTGCATTACGCAGTCGCTCATTCACTCCCCCCCAAACATCTGGAAGAGCGGCTGGTGATGCTGCGCGATCCAACGTGCAAGCATTATCCAGAAGGATGGTTTGAAGAACTGGCGGCAACGATTCAGGACCCCAATTACAGGATCTTTAGCGATGGAGTGGAACTGCACCTGGTTTCGGCTGGGATCCATGTGCAAGGTACCGACCCCATGGCGATCTTCGCTGAGTTGCACAAGACGCCGCGGGGGGCCCAGTTGACGGCTGGCCATGCATTTTATCTGGGGTTCGAGCTTGCCAAGGCGATGACCGCTTTGACCCTGGGCAAGAATTACGAACAGGACGAAGCCCTTCGATGGGGAATGCTGACGCGAGAAGAAGCGCATGCGCGACTGACATGGACGCGACAGCGACCAGATCCTCCCAGCAAGGCGACGGACGAAGGAAGCGAGAACTCTTGATGCCCACTCCCTGGATAGAAGAACTTGCTGGATCGATCGGAGTCGCCGAAGCGCTGGAACGGTTGTGGGACCAACCTTGGTGCTGCCTTTTGGAAAGCGCTTTGGCTCATCCTCAGCTAGGAAGGTACAGTTTTCTGGCGGTCGATCCATTCCATCTGTTTCGCGTCACGCGACCGCAGGCTGATCCCTTCGCCGAGCTGGCTGGATGGATGGAGCGATTCACGACCGACTCGGTTCCAGGGCTTCCTCCTTTTCAGGGTGGCGCTGCAGGCTATTTTGGTTACGAACTAGGACGATGTTTCGAACGAGTTCCGCGGGCTAGGCATGATGAGTTCGCGCTTCCATTGGCCGTCGTGGGGCTGTACGACTTGGTGGTCGCTTGGGATCACCTTCAGCATCGCGGTTGGGTCATCTCCCAGGGGTATCCTGAGTGCGATCCGCAGGCCAGGGCAGAGCGGGCTGCCAAGCGGGGCACTTGGCTCTGCGAGCGGTTGCGGGGGCCGGCCATGGCCAGACCTTTGCACCAATCCCACCTCCACGCCACCGCTCATGGACTGACCGCCCCCCAGTACCAGACGCGCCTGGGAGCCGCATGGCTTGGCAATTTCGATTCCTCGGGGTACCAAGCGGCTGTCGAGCAGGCTAGAGAAGCGATCTATTCGGGTGACATTTTTCAGGTGAATCTCTCGCAGCGATTGCTCCGTCGCTCTTTCTGCCACGCGGTCGATCTGTATCTGGAAATGCGTCGGGAGAATGCCGCCACGTTTGCTGGCTACTTCGATCTTGGGCCATCGCAGATCGTCAGCGCTTCGCCTGAACGATTCCTGCGGGTCGATCAGGGCTGGGTCGAAACGCGGCCGATCAAGGGAACCCGGCGTCGATCCAGCGACCCGCAGGTCGATGCCGCAGCTGCCACCGAACTGCTCAGCAGCGAGAAAGACCTCGCTGAAAATGTGATGATCGTCGATCTGCTTCGAAACGATCTTTCGCGAGTCTGTGAACCGGATAGCGTTCAGGTGGAACGGCTGTGTGGCCTGGAGAGCTATCCCTTTGTCCATCATCTGGTGAGCGTGGTGCAAGGCCGGCTTGCTGGCGACCTCACACCGATCGATCTCCTGGCCGCCTCGTTCCCAGGTGGCAGCATCACCGGGGCTCCAAAGATCCGCGCGATGGAGATCATCGCGGAATTGGAGCCGACGGCGAGAGGGGCTTACTGTGGATCGCTGGGATACTGGGGGTGGAACGGAACGGTCGACTGGAATATTCTGATTCGGACGATTACCGCCAGTCGAGGCTGGTGGCAGTTTCAGGTAGGAGGTGGCATCGTCGCCGATAGCCAAGCCGCCGCTGAAGAAGAAGAAACCTGGACCAAGGCAGCTGGATTGGTCCGCACCATCGAATCGTTGATGCGGCGAGCCGTCCGCTGAAACTCGCTTTCACCTGGGCTGAACTCTGCGATTGAGCAGCCCGCCTGACGAACCTCTTGCGTGAGAATATCGATGCCCTTCCTCTACGTCCTGCGCGGCAAAGAGTATGGCAAACACTGGTCGATCCCCGATGCCGGAGGAACCATCGGCCGTGGTGAAGAAAACGATCTGGTGCTGACAGATACGGAAGTGTCTCGCAACCATGCCAGCATCCGCCCTCGGGAACAAGGATGGATCCTGGAGGATCTCCGAAGCAGCAACGGGAGCTTCGTCAACGGACAGCGATGCGATCAGCGGAAACTGGATCATGGAGACCGCATTCAATTGGGACAGACGTTGCTGATTTTCACCACCTCAGCTCGACTCTCACCTGCCCATCATTCCACCTTCAGTGACGATCGTCAGATCCGCATCACCAGTGAGTCCGCCGCAGCGGAGCTTTCTCAGATCCGAAGCAGCTTGGCTCCATTCGATCCGGCTCCCCGGCCCGTCGGCCTGGATCCAGCAAACCCCCATCCGTCCGCATCTGCCCAGCGAACCACACGCGCTGCTGGAAATCCATGGGAGGTGATGTACCACACCGCGATCGCCGTCAGTCGAACGATCGACATCGATAAGCTGCTGGAGCAGATCCTTGGCCTGATTTTCGATTCCATTGAATGCGACCGTGGCTGCATCATGCTGACGGAATCCGACCATCGCACCCTTCGCCCCGCCTGCCGCAGAGATCGGGTCGAAGGCAGCCGTTCAGGCCCCCTCGAAATCAGTCGAACGATCCTCGATCACGTCATGGAACATCAGGAAGGCGTGCTGACCAGCAACGCCAACACCGATTCACGATGGGAGTCATCGGCCAGCATCCAGAGAATCGGGATCCGCGAAGCCATCTGCGTCCCCATGCAGGGACGCTACGGCACCGTCGGGGTGCTTTACATCGATACTTCCATTTCGCCAGGCGATTACATCGCGGAACCTGCCGCTAACCGCTTCACCGAAGAACATCTGCGGATGATGATCGCCATCGGCCATCAGGCTGCCCTGGCCATCGAAGATACCGCCTACTATCGCGGGATGCTGCAGGCCGAGCGATTGGCGGCCATGGGCCAGACGATCGCCACCATTTCCCACCATGTCAAAAACATTCTTCAGGGGATTCGAGGAGGCTGCTACCTTGTCGAGGAGGCGAGGAAGAAGAAAGACTGGCAACTTCTGGATCGTGGATGGAGCATCGTCGATCGCAATCAGGATCGAATCGCCAATCTGGTCCTCGATATGCTCACGCTCACCAAGGATCGACAACCCCAGTGGCGCATGGCAGACCCTAGATTAACCATCGCTGAAGTCGTCGACCTCATCCAGCTGCGCGCAGGTCAAGCGTCGGTCGAACTTCTCTGGTCGCCACCAGACCCCTTTCCGCTGGTCGCCTGCGATCCCGAATCGCTGCATCAAGCCATTCTGAATCTACTGCTCAATGCGATCGACGCTTGCAGCGCACCTGGCGGTGATCTAGAACCCGCGACTCCAGCCAAAAGGTCGGTGCGGATCGAACTTCATTTGCTGCCAGCCGATGCAAGCCAGCAGATCGCGATCGATGTCAGCGACAATGGCCCCGGGATCCCCAGCGAACAGCAAGCGAAACTCTTTTCGCTCTTCGAATCATCCAAAGGAGCTCGGGGAACAGGGCTTGGCTTGGCCGCTTGTCGGAAAATCCTGCGCGAGCATGGGGGGGATGCCCAGCTGCTAGAGAGCAGCCCCAGTGGGACTCGCTTCAGGCTTCACTGGCCCCTGCGCGATCGATCCGCGCTACCCAACTACGATGCACCTCCCCTCCCGACCCGATTTTCCGGTTGACTTACCCGCCCCCTGTCCGGGGTCTCTGCGGAGAATTGCAGAAGAACTGCACGGAATGGCACAAGCCACGGCCACTCATGCGAAGACGAGGCAACACGCCTTCCCTGGGGAATACCCATCAACTCCTCACCCAACCAGCGATTCCACGCCGAATACCCCTCTTTGGAACGTGAAATGCTGTGGCCCACTCCACGCGGCCCCTATAGGATGGATGGGATGGATGGAACGATGATGCAACATGCCTCACCCTTTTCGATTTTGATTGTCGACGACGAACAGAATATCCGGTCGGGGCTCGCCAAAGGGCTGCTCTCCGAAGCCACGGTGATCGACATCGCAGCCAGTGGTGAGGAAGCCCTGACGAAGTTTCAACTGACAGGCCACCCCCTGGTCATCGTCGATGTGCGACTCAACGGCAGTATGTCTGGAATCGATCTGCTCAAACGCATCCTCGTCATGCGGCCGCAGACTTCGGTGATCGTCATCACCGCCCACGGATCGGTGGAAATGGTCGTCGATGCCATGCGAAGCGGTGCATTCGACTTCATCCTCAAGCCGGTCGATCTGAACTTGGTTCGGCAACAGGTCCGCCGCGCCCGAGAGCACTACGAACTTCGAATCGAGAATCATTCGCTCAAGCACCAATTGGCCGATACAGGGAAGCTCTCCAGCATCATCGCCGCAGGTGCTGCGATGCAGGAGGTATTCCGGCAGATTCGACAGGTCGCGGCCACCGACGCGACGGTGATGATCCACGGGGAAAGCGGGACTGGAAAGGAATTGATCGCCAGAGCTCTCCACGATCTCAGCGACCGATGCGCTGGACCTTTTGTCGCCATCAACATCGGCGCATTGCCAGAGTCCCTGCTGGAGAGCGAGATGTTTGGGCACGAGAAAGGGGCATTCACCGGAGCGACTCGCCAAAAGCCAGGGTGTTTTGAACAGGCTGCCTCAGGCACCCTATTTCTCGACGAGATCACCGAGATGTCGTCCAAAAGCCAAGTCGACCTGCTGCGCGTCCTGGAGATGAATGAGTTCACTCGCGTTGGCGGCGAAGAGAAGCTCAAGTCGGATGCCAGAATCATCTCCGCAACCAATCGCGATACACAGGAATTGATCGAGGAAGGAACCTTTCGAGAAGACCTCTTTTACCGCCTGAATATCATTCCCATCCACGTCCCACCACTGCGAAGTCGCCGCGAAGACATCCCGCTATTGGTCGAGCACTTTTTGGAATTTTTCTGCGTCAGGCACAAACGACTCCAGAAAAACTTGACCGACGAGGCGATGCAAGCCCTGGTGGCCGCTGATTGGCCCGGCAATGTCCGCCAACTCAGAAATGTGGTGGAACGGATGGTGATCACCGTTTCTGAGGACACCATCCAGAAAAGCCAATTACCCGCCGAAGTTCGAATCGATCCGCGGGCTGCGACGAGAATCGCTGGGTCGCTTGCGGAAGCTGTCGAAGAGTGCGAAAAACTAACGATCCAAACGGTGCTCCAGTCCTGCAATTTCCACCGTGAAAAGACCGCCAAAGCACTAGGGATCAGCGTCCGAACACTTCACTACAAAATGAGTCGCTATGGGCTGCATTGATACCGGCCGATATGGAAAAGCTGCCTAAAGCCCATTTAGCTCATTCCCAACATGCCTGCGCGCCTCTTCGATCGCCTGCTGCTTCTCCATCGCACACTCTTCCAGTGGCCTCTGAGCGGCAGGAGCTGTGCGACTTGCACGCACCATCAGAATGCTCGGAGGCCAGCATGGCTGTCAAAAGCGATAAGACAAGTGAAGGACGGATCATGGCGGAAGCTCCCTATCCCTACCCCTGCGAATGGCACCAACCCCATGACCTTCATGGAATCCCTGTGCGCCGCATCGCCAAAACCAACCGTCGCAAATTCCATGCCGCGTCGCGAAATCGCATCGAGAGCATCCAAAGGCGGGCTAAAATCAAAAGAGTTTCCTTTTATCGATGCAAACCGGTGCACTCTGCTGCCAGCTCTTGCAGCCGGTGATTCGATGCCGTTCCCCGCCAAGGTAAGCAGCCTCCCATGACGTGTGTCACACCCTTCGGCCATCAGCCAGCCTCCCCGCCCGTCTTGGCGCTGCCAGCAGCCTGCACTCCGATGGAAGCGGAGCTACCAGCCGATCGGCTCACCCTCTCCATCCTTGCGATCCTCTCAGTAACAGGCCATCGCTGATGGGGCCACGCAAACCAATCGCGGGGATCAACCCATCCTTGATCGCCCTCGCTTCGCTCAGCCTGATCTCCCTGTTTGCGACAATCTGGGTTCTGGTGAATGTGCGCCATGAACTGGAAATCGTCTCCCGGCTGATCGGTCACCTCCAAGGATCCGATCTCGAGTTTGCGAATGAACTGTCGAGCGAACTGGGGGTCCAGCGCAGCCTTTCGATCCTTCTGATACTCAACACCATCGCTACTTCGATCGCATTCTGGATTATGTCGCGTGCCTATCTCAGCAGTGAGCGAAATCTGGAGGAAGCGAAAGTTCTCTCGGCGGACATTCTGGAAAGCATGGATATCGGTGTGATCACCACCGACAATCAGGGGAATGTCTCCAGCATCAATACAGTCGGCAGACAGCTGATGGCGATGAGCGGCCCTGATACCAACGCATCGATGGCTGCTGGAGACACTGGCGGCCAATTCCTGGCCGAGGTCTACCAAGATGCTTGCCGATGGATTTCCCATCCTCGCGATCAGGAGTATCGCATCGACTGCAATGGACAGCGGAGGATTTTGCGAGCCAGTGGGACGATGTTGAAAAATCGCGACCAGGAACAAATCGGGATGGTGATCCAGGTCCGAGACGTGACCGATCGTGTCCTGATCGAAGAACGTTTGCGGCGGATGGAACGCCACATGGGACTCGGCTCACTTGCTGCGGGCCTGCAACATGAGATCAAAAATCCCCTGAACGCGCTCTCGTTGCACATCCAACTTCTAGGCGAACGACTCCAGCGGGAGCCAGAGGATCCCGAAATCAGCGAAATGCTCGATATCCTCTACACAGAAGTCAAAAGGATCGCAGCAGTGCTGGATGGCTTTCAAAACTATGCATCGATCCACGAGATCGGTAGGAGTTCCGTCGATGTCGCTTCGCTGATCGATAAGCTGATCCGTCTGCTGCGTCCGGAAGCTGAGCAGAAAAAAATCTCTCTGGAGTTTCAGGCACCTCCTTCGCTACCTCTGCTCATCCAAGCCGACCCCGCTCAACTCGAACAAGTACTGCTCAACCTCACGCTCAACGCGATGGCCGCCATGCCAAGCGGTGGGACTGTCCGATTTGCCGTGTCGATCGAGCCTCAGTCCATTCGGCTAGATATCAGCGACACCGGCTACGGCATCCCCCCCGAAATCCAGTCGCGCATTTTCGACCCCTACTTCACCACACGAAGTGACGGCACCGGTATGGGTCTGGCTCTATGCGAAAAGATCGTGCGTCAACATGATGGAAGAATCGACTTCCAATCCTCCACATCGGGCACGACGTTCTCTATCCATCTCCCCAAAAACAACGGCCTCTCGCACATGCCCGACCAGTAATTTCTTGCACTCTTTCTGCAACGGCTTGCACCCCCCCGACTAAATGCCGCTCGCGTTTGAATCCAATCGCCGAAAAACTCTTTTTTTTCATTCCTGTGGTCCACTCGTGCCGATTGCTCACCCGGAAGCGACAGCATCGCACGGCTCACCAACCTCTCCTCTTTCGACCCAACGGGAAAGTAAAGAACCACGCCTGCAGCTTGGCGCGTGATTTGCATCCTGGGGTAGCGATTCGAAAGCGGGGCTAAACCTCTTTCGATTGCCTCGATTCCCTGAAATCGAACCGATGCGGTGCATTGGAGGAAGACATTCTGACCGTTATGAAACATGCATGGATCGTTTATGGCTTGTTGGTTCTTGGCTCCCTTACCAATTTGGCGTGTGACCAACTGTCCCCCCCCGGGTCTAGTCTGGCTCACTCCTCGCCGGCGCCGGAAACCGGCGGGTCGAAGCATGAGGAGGAGCATGAGCACGCCGAGGGACATCACCCACACCGAATCATCGTTACCCGACCAGTGGCCCAGGATGTGACCAGCACCCACAACTATGTTTGCCAGATTCGCTCCTGTCGACACATCGAGTTGCGAGCTCTGGAGAATGGTTATCTGGAAGAGATTCCGGTCAAGGAAGGACAAACCGTCCAGCAGGGAGAAACTGTTTTCAAGGTCCTCCCCACTCTCTACCAAGCAAGGCTGGAGGCGGAACAGGCGGAAGCGGCTCTTGTGCAACTGGAGTACAACAACGCCAAGCGACTGATGCAGCAGAATGTCGTCTCGCCGCAGGAAGTCGCCATCGCAGAGGCGAAACTGGCCAAGGCGACCGCCAAGGTCAAGCTGTCGCAAGCCGAACTGAATTTCGCGACGGTCACGGCACCATTCCCCGGCATCATCGATCGACTGCTTTGTCAGAAAGGAAGCCTTGTGGCTGAAGGGGATGTTCTGACCACCCTTTCGGACAACAGCGTGATGTGGGTCTATTTCAACGTACCAGAGGCAAGGTATCTGGAATACAAGTCGCAACTCGATGTGAACGACCCGAATCTCCAAGTCCAGTTGATGCTCGCAGATCACTCTCTGTTCCCGCAGCCCGGCAAGATCGGGGCGATCGAAGCCGACTTCAACGTGGAAACAGGGAATATCGCTTTTCGCGCCGACTTCCCCAATCCCGATCGTCTACTCCGCAATGGTCAGACAGGGAAAATCTTGATTCGGCGAGCCATCAAGGATGCGATCGTCATACCGCAGCGCGCAAGTTTTGAGATTTTGGCGGAACGGTATGTCTATGTGGTCGACGAAGAAGGGGTTGTACAGCAACGCCGCATCGAGATCGGTCTGGAGCTAGAGGACCTGTTTGTGGTCAAACGAGGGATCGAACTAGGCGACAAGATCATCTTTGAAGGAATTCGCCAGGTGCGTGATGGAGACAGGATTGAATTCGACTTCCAACAGCCGGAGGAAATCCTCTCCCATTTGAAGAACCAAGCCCAATAGAAGCCCTCATTCATGTTTGCCAAGTTTCTGCATCGGCCCGCTTTGGCGATCGTCATCTCGCTGCTCATCCTTTTCATGGGCAGCTTGGCGATCACGACTCTGCCGATTTCCCAGTTTCCCTCGGTAGCGCCCCCCAGCGTTGTCGTTTCTGTGTCGTATCCTGGAGCCAGTGCGGAAATTCTGGTCAATTCCGTCCTGGTGATTCTCGAGCAGGCGATCAATGGCGTTCAGGATATGCGCTACATGATCGGAGATGCCACCAGTGCTGGCGAAGGGACGATCCAGATCATCTTCGAGCCAGGGACAGATCCGAATGTGGCAGTCTTGAATGTCAACAATCGCATTCAGGCGGTCAAGAATAACCTTCCACCGATTGTGGAACGGGAAGGCATCATCGTCATGCAGAACATGTCGAGCATGCTGATGTACGTCAACGTTTTCAGTACCGACCCCAATGTCGACCAAAACTTTCTCTACAACTTCGCCTCCGTCAATCTCCTTCCTGAGATCAAACGCATCCAGGGAGTTGGCCGCGCGAATATCCTCGGAAACCGCGCCTACGCAATGCGAGTGGAACTGAATCTAGAGCGACTGAGAGCCTACAATTTGTCGGCCGATGATGTGATGAAGGCGATTGCCGAACAGAGCATGATCGGTTCACCGGGACGCCTGGGACAGGCCACGGGGCGTACTTCTCAGACAGTCGAATACGTTCTGACCTGGGTTGGCAGATACAACAGGCCTGAGCAGTACGAAGACATCATCCTCAAGGCGAATGAAAAGGGAGAAATACTCCGAATCAAGGACGTTGCGACCGTCTCCCTTGGATCCTCTTTCTACGATCTGTATTCCGATATCGACGGCTACCCTTCTGCGGCGATTGTCCTCAAGCAGACACCGGGATCGAATGCGACGGTGGTGATCGAGGAAGTGAAGAAGAAGCTAGAGGAGATCAAGAAAGACGTTTTCCCACCCGGAATGGACTACGAAGTCAGCTACGATGTCTCCAAGTTCCTGGAAGCCTCAATCGAGAAGGTGCTCCACACGCTCTTCGAAGCCTTCATCCTCGTTTCGCTTGTCGTCTTCCTCTTCCTCGGAGACTTCCGAAGCACCCTGATCCCGACGATCGCGGTTCCGGTCTCCCTGATCGGAACGTTCTTTTTCCTGCTGATGTTCGGGATGTCGATCAATCTGATCACTCTTTTCGCGTTGGTGCTGGCGATTGGCGTCGTGGTCGATGATGCCATCGTCGTCGTGGAAGCGGTGCATGCGAAGATGCATGAAAAACATCTTTCTCCTTATGCAGCCACCAAAGAGGTGATTCATGAAATCGCGGGAGCCATCATTGCGATCACCTTGGTGATGACGTCGGTGTTCATCCCAGTCACCTTCATGACCGGCCCCGTCGGCGTCTTCTATCGTCAATTCGGATTGACGATGGCGATGTCGATCATCCTGTCGGGGGTGGTCGCATTGACGTTGACGCCGGTCCTGTGCGCCATGCTGCTCAAGCCGCACGGTCATCGGGATCGCAACGAGGGGGCCGTTCCGGCGATGTTTCGAGCGATCGGGCGATTGCTTTGGCAATGGACTGGGCGACTGTCGTACCCGATTCGCTACCTGCTGACGATCCTGCTGGCAGCCGCCGGCGGCTATGGAATCTATCGCCTGCTCCAAAACGAAACGGTGGTGCACCTAGTCAGCGAGCAGATTGCGCTGTCCGAATCCCGCATTCTCGCTTTCGCAGCCGCCGCCTCGGTTTTCCTCGCGATGACCGTCCGATCCTGGTTTTCCGGCAGCACCGAAGGGGAGAAAATGGTCGCCGGGCCGCTCGGTCTCTTCATCAAGGCGTTCGATCGAGGCGTGGAGTGGGTCACTCGTCTTTACGCGGCCATCCTGTGCCGCATCATCAAACTGCGGTTCCTGACGCTGCTGCTGATCGGGCTGTTCGGCTTCGGTATCTACTGGGTGATCAATATCCTTCCCTCGGGTTTCATTCCATTGGAAGACCAGGGCATCATCTACGGCATCATCCAAACCCCACCAGGATCGACGCTGGAATACACCAACGCGAAGTCGCACGAACTCCAGGCGATCTGCAAAGAGTTCGATGAAATCACCTCCGTCTCGTCGCTCGCAGGCTACGAAGTGCTTACCGAAGGCCGTGGCTCCAATGCGGGTACCTGCATCATCAATCTGAAACCCTGGTCCGAACGAAAGCTCACATCGAAAGAGCTGATTTTGGCATTGGAAGAGAAGGGGACTCAGATCGCCAATGTGAAACTGGAGTTCTTCGAGCCACCTGCAGTGCCAGGCTTCGGAGCCGCTGGAGGGTTCTCCGTCAACCTTCTGGATAAAACCAATACGGGCGACTACAAGGCTCTAAGGGAAGTCACCGACACCTTCATGGAAGCGCTCGGCAAACGCAAAGAAGTCAAAGGGCTGTTCACGTTCTTTGCTGGCAACTACCCCCAATACGAAATCGTCATCGACAACGATATCGCCATGCAGAAAGGGGTCTCGATCGCCGATGCCATGGAGAACCTGTCGATCGTGATCGGCAGTACCTGGGAGCAAGGATTCGTTCGCTTCGGACAGTTCTTCAAAGTCTATGTCCAGGCAGCGCCGGAATTTCGCCGCTACCCCGAAGATCTAAATGAAATGTTTGTCAAGAACGACAAAGGCGACATGGTCCCTTACTCTTCCTTCATGACGCTGAAAAAGAAACAAGGGCTAAATGAAATCAGTCGATACAATCTCTACCCGACCGCTCCCATTCAGGGCGCCCCAGCGCCCGGGTACAGCAGCGGCCAGGCAATTGCTGCCATTAAAGAAGTCGCGGCGAAGACCCTGCCCTATGGATACGACATCGACTGGCAGGGACTTTCCTTTGACGAGGCAAAGAAAGGGAATACGGCGGTCTATATTTTCCTGATCGTGATCGTCTTTGTGTACTTGGTGCTGGTCGGACAATACGAAAGCTTCCTGCTTCCCCTGGCGGTCATCACCTCCCTTCCCGTTGGCATCTTCGGTTCTTTTCTCTTTCTGAAATCGATGGGGCTTGCCAATGATGTCTATTGCCAAATCGGCTTGGTGATGCTGGTGGGGCTCCTGGGGAAAAATGCGATTTTGATCATTGAGTTCGCGGTGCAGCGTCGCCACGAGGGTTCGAGCATTTTTGATGCTGGAATCGAAGGAGGAAAGCTTCGATTCCGGCCCATTGTGATGACGTCATTTGCTTTTATCGCAGGACTGATACCTCTGGTTCGAGCGACCGGTCCAGGGGCAATCGGAAACAGGACGATCGGTACGACGGCGGTCGGGGGGATGCTGATCGGCACGGTGATTGGCGTGCTGGTCATCCCGGGACTCTACTACTTCTTCGGCAAGGTGGCCGATGGACGGAAGTTAATCAAGGATGAACACGATGAACCTCTCAGCGAACTGCTGGAACGCACAGAGTAGAAATCGATCGCTGAAAGCAGCCGTGGGCACATGCATTCTGCTTGCATTTCCAGGATGCAAAATTCCACAACTCTGCTGCCCAGCCCCCTTTCGACCGCTGCCCGAAGCGTACGATAAGAACAACGATCCTAAGCAGGGTGTCATCGGATCAGAAAACTCCGCTCAACTTGGTTGGGCTCAATTCTTCAACGATCCCACTCTCAACAGCCTGATCGCGGAGTCGCTGCAGGGGAACCAGGAACTAAAAATCCTCGCCCAGGAAATCCGTATCGCCAACAATGAAATCCTTGCCCGGCGAGGATCCCTGTTCCCCTTTGTTTCCCTTGGCACGCGAGCGGGGATTGAGAAATCGAGCCGATTCACTCGCAATGGAGCGGTTGAGGAATCGCTAGAAGCTGCACCTGGTAAGGGATTCCCCGATCCACTCCCTGACTTCCTCGTCGCTGCCGATGTCTCGTGGGAAATCGACATCTGGCGGAAGCTTCGCAATGCCAGGGACGCTGCGACCCTTCGCTATCTGGGAACCACATCTGGTCGGAATTACGTCGTCACTCGACTGGTCTCGGAGCTTGCAGAAAACTACTACGAACTGCTCGCCCTCGACAACCAACTGCTGACCCTCCAGAAGACGATTGAGATTCAGACAAAGAGCCTGGAGACAGCCCAGGCACTCAAGGATGCTGCGCGAGGCACGGAGCTTGCCGTTCAGAGATTCCAGGCGGAGGTCCAGAAGAACAAGAGCCTGATTCTTCTCATCCAGCAGCAGATCGTCGAAGCGGAGAACCGAATCAACTTTATCGCGGGACGTTTTCCTCAGCCTGTGGAGCGGCCCTCGGTGGAGTTTCTAGATCTCTCACTCAATTCGCTGAACTTAGGGATCCCTTCCCAGCAATTGCTGTTTCGAGCCGACATTCAGCAGGCCGAGCGAGAGGTGGCTGCGGCGGGGCTGGATGTCCGCGTCGCCCGAGCCCAGTTTTTTCCATCGCTGGTACTGACTGCCGGGGTGGGATACCAAGCTTTCAACACGAAGTATCTCTTTTCCAGCCCCGAATCGCTGATCTATGGAGCGGCAGGGGGGCTGGTTGGGCCGTTGATCAATCGAGCCGCCATCAAGGCGGATTACATGAACGCCAACGCCCGGCAGCTACAGGCCATCTACGATTACCAACAGACCGTTCTGACGGCTCATATCGAGGTCGTCAACCATCTTTCGACCGTTGAGAACTTTGGGAAGAGCATCGAGGTGAAACGCCGGCAATTGGAATCGCTGGAAGCATCCGTCGACAATGCGACCAAGCTATTCCAAAATGCGAGGGGAGAGTACATCGACGTCCTCCTCTCGCAGCGAGATCTGATGGAAGCGAGAATGGACTTGATCGAGACCAAGCAGAAGCAACTGGCTGCTGTGATCAGCGCCTATCAGGCACTCGGTGGCGGCGGCAATGCTGGGGATTTTTTGATCGACGATGTCGAATATCTCGATCTGATCCCACAGGAAGAGGCGATCGAGCGGGAGTTGCAAGAAGCGATGGATTCCTCCTCGGCCAGCCCCACAGCAACTCCCCCTGCTCAGTTGGAACAACCTGTGGAAATCAATTCTGGTGCCACGACGGCACTTCCACTTCCCGCCGGAAAATCACTCCGATGGATCGCTTGGCGGAATCAAAATCCATCAGCCAAAGACGCCACCGGGACGTGATCGAACCGTCAGCCGATTTTGGGGGAGTTCACGAGCAAAGCATCATGGCGGCCAGAGTCGCGTAGTCGAACGAGCGACCTGTCGATGACTGGATCGATCGGCTCACACATCCAGTCGTTTCGCGCGGCTTCCGATATGGGGCTGGAACAGCGTTCTCTGGTCATGCTCCATCTGCTCGACTGCGCCCACGGCCATCTCGTACAGCCACCGCTGCGCTCGGACCGGCGACTGTTCGTCCTGTGGCGCCCTGCGTCGGTAGCTTCCGTCGGCTTGAAGCAGCCAGCTGTTCTGGTTATCCCGGAAGTAGGTATCGAGAATCGACAGCAGCTTACGCCGGCAGGGAGCATCCTCAATGGGCACCAGCAGTTCCACGCGTCGATCGAGGTTGCGCGGCATCCAGTCCGCGCTGCTGATGAACGCGAGGTCATCACCTCCATGATGGAAGTGGAGGATTCGGGCATGCTCCAGGAATCGATCGACGATGCTCACCACCTGGATATTCTCGCTGAGCCCGGCCACCCCAGGCCTCAGGCAGCAGACGCCTCGTACATTCAGCCGCACATTCACACCGGCCTTGCTGGCCCGGTAGAGAGCCGCGATCATCTCCGGATCGACCAGCGCATTGAGCTTGGCCGTGATGTGAGCTCGCTGTCCTTGTTTCCGCCGGCTGGTTTCTCCATCGATCAAAGCAATCAGCTTCTTGCGAAGGCCGATCGGTGCCGCATCGATTTGCCGATAGCTCTGCGGTTGGCTGAATCCAGTGATCGCATTGAAGAACGAACTGGCATCAGCTCCCCATTCATCTCGACAGGTCAGGTAGCTGATGTCGCTATAGAGCCTTGCAGTCGATTCGTTGTAGTTTCCGGTCCCAAAGTGGACATACCTCTGGATTCCATGCGGTTCCCGCCTGACGACGATGCATACTTTGGCATGCGTCTTCAGCCCTCGCACCCCGTAGATCACCTGAACCCCGGCTTGCTCCAACTCCTTCGCCCACTCGATGTTGCGCGCCTCATCGAATCGGGCTTTGAGTTCCACGATGACCGTTACATACTTCCCTCGCTCGGCCGCTCGCTTGAGCGCTGCGACAATCGCACTGCGCCGTCCTGTGCGGTAGAGAATTTGCTTGATCGCCAGCACATCGGGATCCAACGACGCCTCTTCGATCAGGCGCACCACAGGTTCATAGCTTTCGTAGGGATGGCAAAGCAGAAGATCCTGGCGACTGATGTTGTCGAACATTTTCTCTGCGGGATCGATATTCGGGGATGGCTGAGGCAGCCAGGCAGGATCTCGTAGCGAAGGAAAGCCATCGGTCTCAGTCAAAGAAAGCATCGATGACAGGTCGATCGGTCCGGGGATACGAAACACCTCGCGCTGTCCAAGCCCCAATGAATGAGCCAAGAACTGGGCGGTAACCTCAGAAGCCTGCGGGGAGATCTCTAGACGAATTGAGTCAGCAACTCTTCGCTGCAGCAGCACTTGCTCCATGCCGCTCATCAAGTCCGCCGCTCCATCATCCCTAAGGCTGATGTCCAGGTTGCGGGTGATACGGCAAACCGACCACTCCAGCACCGTCATCCCTGGGAAAAATCGGTCGACACAATGACCGACTAGATCCTCCAGCAGGACATAGCTGTACTTGCTGTCCGAGGGGAGCGTGATGAAACGCGGAGTCGATTTGCCCAACGGAATCATCGCGAAGCGATGGGGGGGATCGAGCGCTCCGTCTTCCAGGCGCACCACCAGATAGAGCCCAAGGTTTTGGAGCAGCGGGAATGGATTCTCCGGTTCGATCGCCATCGGCGAGAGAACCGGAAAGATCTCCTCCCGAAAAATCCTTTCGATTGCCTCCAGCTGTCGCGTACTGATTCCCTCCAGACGAACCCGTTCCATCCCCTCACTCTGGAGCGCCGGCTCCAAGTCCTCGCTCAGGCATCGATACTGCGATTCAACCATCGACACGACTCTTCGGTGAATCGCCTCCAGTTGCTGGGTCGGGGATGGTCCTGCCGGATCACTAGGCCCGACTCGCTCATTCTCCTGCAGCTGCAGGCCCCCCACCCGCACCATGAAGAACTCGTCCAGGTTCGATCCGGTGATTGCCAGAAATTTCAGACGCTCCAGCAACGGTACCTTGGGATTCCGGGCCTGATCCAGCACCCGCTGATTGAATTCCAGCCAACTCAATTCGCGGTTCAATAGCTGGAGATCGGTCTGACTCATGATGTTTCCATTCCAACGACGAATCCCACACCCCGTAGCGGTTTCCGGGCATTTTGCGGGGTCTTACAGGTCCCACCTCGGACCGCATTGAAGCACATTTTCCCCGGGACTCCAACCTCAACTGGCCCAGGAACGAAGTACCGAATTGACCCGGTCATCGTGAGCCAGAAATGGTTCTTCGTAGGATCCCGGCTGTTGAAAAGCCATTAAGTCTTCAGAAAAAGAAGCAACCATCCAACAACGGACGGCCCGCATGCTGGAATTTCGATCAGCCTGCCTTACCGGTTTCGGCCCACGTTCCCGCCAACCACTCCACCTTTCCCGGCGTCTCTCCAGCCAGCCCAAGACCAAGAAGATCCGGCAAGACAACCTTTGGGGAACCATAAAGACGGTGCAAGTGCCTCCGAACTTCCTCAATCCATGCTTCAGCCTTTTTACGGCTATCATTTGGTTGGTCGCCCCGAAACAATTCCGACTCGGGAAATCCAACGAGTACCAGCCCCTCGATGGGCCAATTTGCGATGGCATGCTGAATCCATCTGGAGACATCTAAGTCAGGCTGACTGTCGCTGATACGCACTTCGCAGACCTTTCGCGACGGAACTCCAAGCCACCACGCCATTCTGTTGGGTGCATCGGTATGGGTGATGACCAGCCACTGGGGCTCCTCATTATCTGGCGAATTCAGCGTTCGCGAATCAATCGTGGATGGCTTGGAAGAGTCATTGGCTGATTCTTTCGTTCTCGATTGAAAGGAAGCGGGCATCCCCATCCAAGACACGCGAATCGAACGCAGTATTGCTGTCTGGGAATCGAATTCCTGCAGCATCGCAAGCATCTCGCTATCGATGTACTCCGTCTGCCGTCCGTCGACCTCTAAGACGGCACCCTCCGGAACTCGTTCCAACGCCCCTCTCAGCGAGGCTCGACTCAGAAAAGTCAGGGGATTACCCAAACGCAGACAATAGACTGGCCCTGTCTTTCGATCCTCACATTCGATTCTCCATGGCCGAAGAAGGCTCTGGTAGAAGATCCCAATCAGACTGACCAAAAGACCGATCAGCGTCCCGATCATCAAATCGGTAAATACAATCGCGAACAAGGTGATCAGAAATGGAAGAAACTGCCCAAAGCCAAGCCGCCACTGCTGGAGGAACAGGCGGGGGCTGACCAGTTTCCAACCAGTAAGAATCAGAATTGCGGCCAGTGCAGAAAGAGGGATCTGGTTGAGCAGTCCAGGAAGAAAAAAAATGCAAATCAGAAGGTAGACTCCATGCAGGACGGCTGATCCTTGATTCAGCCCCCCTGCATGAACATTCACAGAGCTGCGGACAATTACCGAAGTCATCGGAAGCCCGCCGATCAGACCGGAAAGGGAATTGCCAACTCCCTGCGCCAGCAACTCGCGATTCGGAGGGGAACGCCGTCTCTTCGGGTCCAACTTGTCCACTGCTTCCAGATTCAGCAATGTCTCCAGGCTGGCTACGAGCGCCAAACTCAGTCCTGCCCACCAAACGTCCCCCCGGTTCCAAGCGCTCCAATCGGGAGCTTGAAAGAAGCTGATGAATTCCATCAGCCCGCTGGCTGCCGGAACCTGAACCAGGTGATTTCCTTCGACTTTCCACTGTCCTCCTAGGGAGGACAGTGCCACCTGCAGTGCCATCCCCAGCAAGACCACCACCAGAGGTCCAGGAACCAATGACTTTTTCAGCCTGGGGGTCTTATCCCAGGCAATGAGAAACAGGACAGATGCGACACCGATCAGCATAGCCCCTGAATGCCACTCTCCCTGAAACAGCGTGGCAAGCTCAGAAAAGGTATTATGCTGATCCGGTTGCTGGAAGCTCATTTCCCCTTCAGGATCCGCGTCGTGTCCGACCAGATGCGGAATCTGCTTGAGAATCAGAATGGCCCCGATGGCAGCCAGCAGCCCTTTGATTACCGAGTCAGGGACGAAGGCAGCGATGCCTCCCGCTCGCACCAATCCCAGAACGATTTGAATCCCGCCGGCAACGAGGACTGCAAGCAGGAAAACATTGAAAGACTTCAACTGGGAAATCTGCGCCGCAACGATCGCCGTCAGACCAGCCGCTGGCCCACTGACACTCAATGGTGATCCGCTCAACGCACCAACCACTACGCCACCAACTATTCCGGATATCAAACCCGCAAATTCCGGCGCTCCCGAGGCCATGGCGATTCCGAGGCACAGTGGCAAAGCAACCAAGGCCACGACCAGCCCCGAAATAGCATTACGACCGAACTCTCTCCATGTTGAAGCCATCCCCAAGTCCCCTCAAATCCATTGAAATTGCATTGAGGGTGTAAGAAAACGAAACACCCCAGTTCAAAGAAGAACAACACCGATGGGACTGATACCAAACTCAGCCGCCCAATGGCATTCGGTCCGGTAGCGGACCGAATCGAGAGCGTCAGGAATGACGGACCGGCATCGGGGATGTAGCAATGGCTACATCTTCCAAATCGGTAAATGCCGAGCAGCTCTGATCAAACTGCTTGATAACGCCGGTCCCAATGTCGTAGTACCATCCGTAGACGTGGAGTGTTCCTGCAGAAATTCCCGCTGCGACGCATGGATGGGTGCTTAGATGATTCAACTGCACCAGTACATTTTCCTCTGTAGCTGCCCGCACACGCTCCAGTCCTTCCTTCTGTTTATGCTTGATCTGCATGATCTTCCGAGTCGCTTCGGCATGCTGGAACCAAGTCTTCAGTCCCAACATGTCGTCAGGTACCTTACCATCCAGTAGAGCTTTCATTGCACCGCACTGCGAATGACCGCAAACGATGATATGCTTGACCGCCAATACCGACACCGCATACTCGATAGTCGCCACCTCACCACCCAAGGAGGCGCCAAAAGGCGGAATCAGGTTCCCAGCGTTTCGAATCTGAAACAATTCGCCTGGTTCCGTACGCGTTATGATATTCGGGAGCACACGGGAATCAGAACAAGTAATAAACAACGCTCGTGGCTTCTGTTGCTTGGTCGCGAGCAGTTCATAAAATTGCTTGTTTTTTGGGAAATCCTGTGTTCGAAATTCGTGAACGCCTTGAAGTATTTTTTCCATGAGTCGCCTCGCTGCGCAAAAAATGCCGATGTCCTGAAAGATTGCCGCCAAAGCACGCAATCTCCGACGCTTCACCGACGAAAAAACTCCCATCGGCTGAAGTCTGCATCAACAGCGCAGCACCGAAAGTCGCAGCGCGACCGAGCGATCGGTGGGTGCTATGCAAGATCCCATCGACCACGAAAGAAAAAATTGCCCGCGTCGCAAGTCACTACCAATCACTCGTCGAATAATTCTTCCAGTTGGCCTGGTCTCGCCTCGGTGCAGAGAATCCAATTCTCTTGAAGATTCCTCTTCGGAGGATTCCCAAGGCGATTCTTCCAACGCCACAATGAAGCCAGCGGGAACTCCAAAGACGCCAACCCACGGCCCGGCGATCAGCCAAATCCCCAGGAGAAGGCAGAAAGCACGCACTGCCTTCCCTGGCATCTGCAAACCAACATATTTCCGAGATAGTGGATCCACAGAGCATTCAATATCCAGAGGCCAACCACCAGAGATAACGATTTCGTTAACATAGGAACTGACGGACCATGGTGCAATTGCTTCTTCGCCGTTTTTTCGCATTTCGTCAGTTTTCGAACCATCTCTCTCCCACAGGCAAGCCGTCTTTCAGCCTGAAGCGGCGGATGAGGATGGTGGCCTGCATACTCCTGTCTTCCTCACTTTTCTTTTTGGATCACCAAGCTTTCGCACAATCCAATCGACGTGAAGCAAAGGTCCGAGCCGACCGGGCAAGGGTGGAGGCAGAGGGTTTCTGGATTTACAACCAACTGGAACTGGGCTGGGAGCTGGCGAAAAAGCAGGAGCTTCCCTTGTTGGTGGTCCTTCGTTGCATCCCATGCGAGGAATGCGTGAAGCTGGATGACGATCTGGTCGACAACCATCCGGCACTACGTCCACTTCTGGAGCAGTTCGTGCGGGTGCGGGTTGTCTCCACCAATGGCCTGGACCTGAACCGCTTTCAGTTCGATACCGATCAATCCTTCGCCGTCTTTCTGTTCCATCCCAACGGAACACTCTTGGGTCGCTATGGTACCCGTTCCGATCAGAAAGAATGGTCGCAAGATGTTTCGATCTCCGGCCTGCGAACGGCGTTGGAGCGAGCCTTGGATTGGCACCGCAACTTCGACACAGTCGCCAGCTCGCTGCAAGGAAAGCAGGGGAAGGCGGTGGAGGTGTTGTCGCCCGAACTGTATCCATCGCTTCGTGGAAAGTATGGAGCAGCACTGGATCAGGAGGGAAGCTTGGTCAAGAGCTGCATCCACTGCCATCAGATTGGCGATGCCCAGAAGGCGATGGCTTTCGAGCTTCACGGAACACTTCCGGAACCAACCCTGTTCCCCTTTCCGCATCCAAAGATTTTTGGACTGATCATCGATCCGGCGACTTGTGGAACGGTCCTCCGGACAGAGAAGGACAGCCCGGCGGAACGAGCCGGGTTGCTAGCTGGAGACGAAATCCTACAGGCAGATGGCCAAGCGATCCTTTCTTTGGCCGATCTGCAGTGGGTTCTTCACCATCGATCAGGAGACGCACAATCCGTCCCACTCATTGTGCACCGATCCAACAGCCGACTCGAAATCACCCTGCACCTGGAGGATGGCTGGAAGCGACGCGGCGACCTGTCTTGGCGAGCTTCGACGTGGGAACTCCGCAGGCGTGCACTTGGAGGACTCCACCTGGTGTCGGTGGACGAAGAGACCCGCCGCGCCCAGTCCATCCCACCGGGACACCTGGCACTTCGTGTCCGTCATGTCGGTCAATTCGCTCCTCACGATGTGGCGAAGCGATCGGGATTTCTGGAGGACGATATCCTCGTCACCTGGGATGGCATCGATCAGGACCTGCGCGAGACCGACCTGATCGCTAGGACACTTCAGTTGCCTCCAGATCGTCGTTCGATTCCTGTCGAAGTCCAGCGGGAGATGAAGAGAATGCAACTGGAACTGCCGATTCAATCCCCGTAGGTGCCCGCCGACAAGAGCCATAACGATGCGGTCACGACTTCCAGAGGGGCCAGTGCCATGCCCGGAATGAACCCTAGCGGCACGGCGAGACGTGGCTGAACTCAATAGCTTCCCTGTTTTCAGCCTTCCTGCGTTCCGTCCGACAGCAAGGGACAATCAGTACTTCAAGACTGGATGACTCAGCGGGAAGCAACAGCTAGTCCACCACCAGCCCCGCAGCTCCCTCTGGCAGTAGCCGTTCGATCACTTCTGACATCGACGCAAACAAATGCTTCTTGAGGAGTCTTTCAAGCCGGCGGTGGGTATGCTTTAGTCCGTGGTAGTGGCGGAATCGTGTCTTGACAGAGACCCCTTCGATTCGGGGCTGAGCCGGATCGACCTCCCACGGATGAATGTAGAACATCGCCGGTCGCCCCGACTTGCGCACTCGGCGAATCGCTTGGCGCGTCAATGCCAGCGGGAAGATCCGAAAGTAACCTCCCCCGACCGGTACATTGGCTTTCCCCAGATGCCAAGCTGTCGGTGGAAATTCCAAAAGTGGGCCTGAAGGTGTATCGATACGGTGCAGCTCCCGCTTGGCATTGGGGACTCCATAACGGTCGTGGCCTCGAATGGGGAAAATGCTGGAATCGACCAGGAACCCTTCCTGGACCAGCACTTCCAAAGCCCACATCGAGCGCGTGGTGATCGAGAAGCTAGGGGCGCGATAGGCCATTGGACGCACGCCGCATGCGGAAGTGATCGCATCGACGCTCTTCCGCAAATCGTCGCGAAACAGATCGGGATTCAAATCGTAGACCAACTGATGAGCGTAGCCATGGGATGCCACCTCATGCCCTTCGCGATGAATCTTCTTGATCAGGGCAGGACATTGGCGTGCCACCCAGCCAAGAATGAAAAACGTCCCACGCACCTGATGGCGATTCAGAAGCCGAAGGATTTTCTCCGTGCTCTTCTCTACACGCAGCTCGCGATCCTCCCAGGTCTTTCTCGAAACGACTTTTTCAAATGCCGAAACCTGGAAATAGTCCTCCACATCGACTGAAAAAACGTTTGGGATCTCTTTGGCAAGAGGTGGAGCGATCACGAGATGAACCCTTGTTTCGAACGGAGGGAAGGCAGGGTCGCCGACAGCGGCTTTCCCGCAAGCGACGAACACTCTGGACTCCCCCGCACGCCGCTGAAATCAGTCTAATTCCCAACTGCGTCTCTCCCAAGCGGCATTCTTTCAGGGGGGGTCGTCGCCACCTGAAGACCACGGATGGCACCTGCAGATGCGGTGAAGGCCGCGAATCACCCCGGAAACGACTCCATACTTCTCAATCGCGAGAATCATGTACTGGGAGCAACTGGGATGGAATCGACAGTGGCTCCCTAGGCTCGGGCTAATCCACCGTTGATAGAAACGAACCGCTGCAATCGCCAGTTCTTTCAACGCACGCCCGATCATCGCTCCTCCATTTCTGCATGGCCCCACATGCCTCATGATTGCTATAGTACCGCCAGCGGCGCCCTCTCTTGGTCGCTCCACCGTTCCCCATCGACGAATCCCGTGGCTTTCCCCCCAGGATCCCCTTGGATGGCAAGTTCCTCATCGCGATTGCTCCCAAGACATCGACGCACCGTGATCGATCTGTGTTTAGCCGCGAGGTCGGTTCCTGCATTTGCGGTCGAGCGATCTTGGGATGCGCGGCGCATGGAGGGACTTCGGAAAAATGCTAGCACTCGCGTTGGCTGGCCCAGTATTTTTCTGCGAGCCTGGGGGTTGGTTGGGCAGCAGATTCCGGAATTGCGGCAAGCCTACCTCTCGTTTCCCTGGCCACGGCTCTACCAGCATTCGGTCACCATAGGGACCATCGCGATGCATCGCCCTTTGGGGATCGAGGAGCAGGGTCAACTGGTCTGGCCGAGAATTGCCTCCCCAGAGTCGAAGCCCCTGGTGGAGATTCAAGAGATTCTCGATCAGGCCAAGACCGCACCTATCGCTTCCATTGGAAAGGACATTCAACTGCTTGCACGATTCCCCGCCCCGATTCGCCATCTGAGCTGGTGGTTGCTGATGCACCTATGGGGACGCAAAAAGGCGAAGAAATTGGGGACTTTCGGGCTATCCACGCTCGCCTCTCAAGGGTCGCTAAATCGGTCGCATCCCCTGGTTCTAACCAGCAGCCTCACCTACGGACCGATCGACGACCGAGGCCAAATCCTGGTCACCGTGCTTTGCGATCACCGAGTCATTGACGGCTACCTTGCCAGTCAGGCCTTGGCGCAATTGTTGCAGGTGATGGACGGAACCATCGCTGAGGAATTGATGGCTCTGCAAAGCCCCCCCGCGTAAGCAACAACCCAACCAGCCATTCCCCAATCGGTGCCAGGCACTTTTCACAATCGGTGCCAGGCACTTTTTGCCTCATTGGCTAGCAAATCATGCCTCAATCGGTGCCAGGCACTTTTTGCCATTTTGGCTAGCAAATAGGTGGGGAGCCTAAGTAGCTTTCTAGATAGCTTGATGGCCTCAACCTATAGGACCATAGGCTGTCTCCAAAAAGCACTGCCTCAATCGGTGCCAGGCACTTTTCCCAATCGGTGCCAGGCACTTTTCCCAATCGGTGCCAGGCACTTTTTGCCATTTTGGCTAGCATTCTCCAATCGGTGCCAGGCACTTTTCACAATCGGTGCCAGGCACTTTTTGCCATTTTGGCTAGCAAATAGGTGGGGAGCCTAAGTAGCTTTCTAGATAGCTTGATGGCCTCAACCTATAGGACCATAGGCTGTCTCCAAAAAGCACAATTCCCCAATCGGTGCCAGGCACTTTTCCCAATCGGTGCCAGGCACTTTTTGCCATTTTGGCTAGCAAATAGGTGGGGAGCCTAAATAGCTTTCTAGATAGCTTGATGGCCTCAACCCATAGGACCATAGGCCGTCGCCAAAAAGCACAGCCCATTTTTTTTCCACCGGCAAGATCATCGCAAGAGCCCACTTGCGAGGACTCCAGGTGCGAGGAAGTCTCGTTGGGCTACCTTGAAATCAACCTAGTCCCCAACTCACCAGCGAGATGTGGGGGGAGGTAGAGAGCCGGTGTTGGGATAACCGGGAAGATAGGGCACCTGGCCCTGAACAGGAGGAACATAGGCCGGTGGCTGAGCTTGCCCCCAGAGCCCTGCCGGAGGAGTCTGCCGGCCATTCTGGAAACCTGGATAGGCGGCAGCAGGTGGCATGGAGGTAGCAGGATCGTAGTATCCGGCAGGTGTCGAATAGCCCTGGCCCACACCATAAGTTTCGCGGTAGTCCTGCTGGAATCGGTCCCTGGGGACAGGCTGGGAATCACTCCAACGATCCCCGCTGCCATCGGTTCGGAAACCATCCTGGATCACCTGTCCCGCTTGCCCAGCGAACTGGCCCCACTGGCTGGTTTGGTCTCGAAACTCGTCCACCCACTCCTGCTTTGCTTCCTTGGCGGCCTGATGGTTAACGCGCAGCCGTGGAACGCCGTCCTTCCACTCGATCGAGAAAACGCCCTTGGCTAACAACCCAGCCAAAGCCGCAAGAATCAGCCGAGTCCCTAAGCGGCTGGAGGCAATGCGTCTGACGGGCCGAGGCGCGCCGCTGAGAGTCAGATCGATCAGCCTTTGAGTATGCGTCTTGCGCCTCGAGCGGGCCATGTGGGATATCCTCCTGCATTCGGCACCTTGTACCCAAGCAATGCTTCTAGTGGCTTGTACAAAAAGCAACGCGAGAATTGCAAGATCAATCTGCAGCGGCATCCCATAGAAAGTGCGGCCGCCTCGTATCGCGCGACCGCAGTTTTTTAGCCACACGAAGATGGGTGAATCGGGGAGGGAAACCAAACAGCATCGGCTGCATCCCACCCCATCTTTGGACCAAAAGAATCAATTCGACTCCATCGCCTGCCCCTCTCCATCAGCCTTCCAGATTCGATAGCGAACCTGAGCATCGACAGGGACATAGACCACCACAGGCAAACGGCTGTTGTAACGAATCAAATAGGGATCCCCACCCTGACGAACGAAGGTCGGCTTCTTTGGTGCACTGGGGTCGACAGCAACTCGCGTCCCCGCCATTGGCCCCAATTGCTCCACCACATACTTTGGAAAGCCCCAACCTTCAATCGAGACCTCTTCGATCCCTGACGCGAAAAAGTAACGATTCGCACTGTCCACTTCGACCACTCTTCCAACCTGCAATTCCACCTTCATTTCATCCTCATCCTGGGAAGGAGGGAGATGGAGCACGAATCGGCGCACCCCTTCGCCTGCAGGAGGATAGGCCTTCATGTTCTCCTTGGATTCGTCCGAGTGCCCCGAGACGGCCATCGCAATCACCCCTATCAACAAGAGAACGAATTTCATCACTCCACTCCTTAAGCTTCGGCGTTGATCCGGTGTTGCTGGACGTCCGCCAAGAGGCTGCTCCAGCGAGAAACTAAGAGCCTTTGGTTATGCCGGGAATCGGGCGAGCGATCAAGAGCGATTCGGGCCAAGATGACGCCCAAGAAGGATCGGCGAGAGGTCGAAAGACGGAAAGCCCTAACCGCAGATACTAGCTTCCAGGATCACTGAAAAAGTCGAATTCAGAGCATACTGCATCGGGGAGAAGTGCGGCTGAGAGGACTCGAACCTCCAAGGAGTTGCCTCCACTAGGCCCTCAACCTAGCGCGTCTGCCAGTTTCGCCACAGCCGCGGCGAGGTGGCCGTCAAAGACCACTGGACTCATGAGTCTAATGGATCGGCTAGCGTCGTCAAGGTGCGTCCTGCTCTGCTTGCGATGCCTCCAGGCAGTAAAGATGGTCCAAAGTGCGAACGATCAACTGATTGGCGACCGCAACCGGGGAGGCGCGGCAACCTGTCGCAAGCTGGTTTTTGGAAACCCGATGGAGCTCGCCCGTCGCCTCATACACGTAGCCGGCTCCCTCATGGTCAAACAAATACAAATGCCCTCCGGCGAGAATCGGTGAGGCGCTGAAATCCCCTCCAATCCGGTCCTGCCATACCATCTGGCCATCCGCTTTGGAAAAGCACGCCAACACTCCTCGATCTTCGATGCTGAAGATATACTCCCCCGATAGGACGTGAGATGGCTTGTTGCTGATCGCTCGGTTGGCTCTCCAGATTACGTGGCTATCGGTCACATCACCGGCCCCCCCGGGACGGACTGCAAGCAACTGGGCTTTGCTGAATCCCGTGTTCAGAAAAAGCAACTTGCCATCGTGCACCGGTCTTGCGGTCGTCGAGAATTCGTCGTACCGCACCCACCACAGCTTCTCACCCGTCCTGGGATCGTAGGCGATCGTCGCTTTCGAAGTCGGGCTGATCAGCTCCAAGCGACCTTCCGAAGAAAAAATCGTTGGCGTCGAATAGGCTTTGTGCACATCGCCATCGTCCGTTCCGTAGTCGACTTGTCGATCGACTTTCCAAACCGTTTTTCCAGTCGCCTTATCGAGAGCGACGACATACTTGAAGTCGAATCCATCCATATGAAAGATCAGCAGATCTTCAAAGAGGATGGGTGAGCTGCCTGGCCCTCGAAAATGATTGCAAGGTAGGTCGCGCCGCTCCCAGATCGTCTCCCCTGTCAGTGCATCGAGCGCTGCCGTGCCGTAGGCGCCAAAATGGACATACACTCTCTTGGCGTCGATCACCGGAGTAGGGGATGCGTAACTGTTGGTGACATGGTGGTCCTTCTGGACTAGCGGGTTGTCCCAGAGCTTGCGGTGGACGAGGATCTCGCCGGAAGTCCGCGAGATGCAATAGACCGAATCGCTTGTCCCATTGGTGGCGGCCGTGGTCACCCAGATTCGATCACCCCAGACCACTGGGGAACCCCAACCCTTCCCATCGATCGGCACCTTCCAGCGCACGTTTCGCTCTTCCGACCAAGCCACCGGTGGTTTCGATTCAGCCGCGGCGTGTCCCTGCCCTTCGGGACCTCGAAACTGCGGCCAAAAACCATCCCCCGCTTCCCGGACATCCGACTCTGGCCAAGCCCATTGCACCAGTCCTCCCGACTCTTGAGCCCAAATGGGCATGCAGCGAATCGCCCAACCGTAAAAACAAACCAACAGCAAGATGCAATTCCAAAGGCAACGTCTTAAACGGTGTCTTTGCAACTCTGCGGACTGAAACATCACCATTCTCCACTGCATTTTTGTCGCCCGGTCGGCATCCAAACCATTCGCCTCCTACAGGCTCGAGCACCCCCAGTCAGTGTACTACTCCCAACGCCTTGCCGCACCCTCCCACTGGGCACCCAAGGGATCGAGAGCGGCGAGCCGACAAACTGTCGGGAATTCTATCCGACTTCTGCCGCAGATACGTCGACCTTGGCTACCATGTTGCATAGCTTCAGCCGGTCACTAGACCTGCATCGGCATTCAATGGCCTGACCTGAACCTGCCACCGGAATTTGCCTCCGAGCGGCTGCTCCTAACTGCGAGTGGATCGATGGAAAACAAGCGGGACGAACGAAGATGCATCGGTGTACTAACCGGTGGCGGGGACTGCCCGGGGTTGAACGCAGTCATCCGCGGTGTCGTCAAGAGCGCAAGCTACCTGGGCTATCAGGTGCTAGGATTTCACAATGGCTTTGAGGGGCTAGCAGCCCCCCTCTCCTACAAAGAACTCACCTACGAAAACACCTCGGGGATCCTCACGCTAGGTGGCACGATTCTTGGGACCACCAACAAAGGACGCTTCAGCGCCAAGCAAGGGATAGGACAACGTGTACGGCTGGATCCTCAACTGATCCAGGAGGTCAAGCAGAACCTCGACCAACTTTCCGTCGATGGACTGATCTGTATCGGCGGCGATGGATCGCTGACCATCGCCCAGCAACTCTTCGAACATGGCGTCCCCGTGGTGGGAGTCCCCAAGACGATTGACAACGACTTGCGATGCACCGCATTCACCTTCGGTTTCGATAGCGCAGTGGCATGCACCGCCGATGCACTCGACCGATTGCACACGACTGCTGCCAGCCATGGTCGAGTCATGGTGCTGGAGGTGATGGGCCGACATGCGGGCTGGATCGCACTTCATGGAGGCATCGCGGGCGGTGGTGACGTCATCCTGATCCCAGAGATTCCTTGGACGTTCGAAAACGTCTGCGCCAAGGTTGTCCAGCGGCGTGAGATGGGAAAAAACTTTACCCTCGTGGTGGTCGCCGAAGGAGCCAAGCTCCCGGAAGGTGGACTGGTAACACAGCAGAAAGATGACACCAACCGAGAGATTCGCTTGGGAGGACTCGGCGAACGCGTCGTCGCTGAAATCGAGGCACGTCTCCATGTGGAATCCCGCTGCGTCGTCCTCGGGCATCTTCAGCGCGGTGGCGGCCCCACGGCATTCGATCGGGTACTCGCTACCCAGTACGGTGCGCATGCGGTGCGATTGGTCGAGGAGTCCAAGTTCGGGCATATGGTCTGCTACGACCCACCCAACATTGGGGAGATTCCGATCTCTCAGGCAATCGATCGTATCAGTGTGGTGGACCCCAAAGGATCGGCGGTGATGGCCGCTCGCGCTCTGGGCATCTCCTTCGGTGATACCGCCGGCTATTCCAATCCCTTCCCCAAATCGCAGGTGACTGCGGAAACTGCTGCCGAGCGATACAACATCTACGACGGTTCGTATCCCTGGCCGTTTTCCTGACCCTGGCAGCGCAACTCGCCCCCTGGCTTTTGGTAGCCGAGTTCGATGAGAACTTGGAGGACTTCGCTGCACGTGGGGAAGGGACGACCGTGCGATCTCTTGTAACGGTCCAAAGCCTGCATGAACTCAATCTCTGCCTCGGAGTAGTCCCTTTCACAGGTGGTGGGGTCAATCCTTCGCCGCAGCCCTTCGGACGATCCCATCGATCCCGATTGCATCCCCTCCAATGCCCCTCCAACCTGCCGTTGTTTACGAACCCCGCGGCACCGCTCTTCGACTGGTACGATCATCCCCAAACACTCCCTACCCGAAATACAACCGCATCCTGCCTCTTCATCCAGGAAAAGGCATAGATTCACTCGACGCCGCAGAAAATGTAGCAGTTGCCCAAAGCTTGAGGATGAGCGAATCGGTGACGAATCGGTGATTTCGCCAGTCGATGTCGACGCATTTAGCGATCGCAACGAATTTACGGCGGCAAGAACGGCTTATCCCGATCGTCAATAGGCATTCCAAGCCCAGCTCCCAGACACCATCACCGGACGAAACTTGAGTAAACTCAATGAATAGGGGTCGGGGTTCTCGGGCTTTTTATCGGCTCCGCCTACCCCCGGGAGAAGGAATACACGATGGAACGCTGGGTAGAAATCTCATTCGACTGTCTGCCGCTCCGAAGCGTCTCACGACTGGATGCTCCCTTGGATGCATCTCCAGCCGTTGCCGAGAAAGTCCTACGGATCAAGAAGGCGATCGAACGGCATGGAGTCCTCAACACCTATTACCTTCATCATGCAAAGTGCATCTACCACCTCACCAACGACCCAGCTTTGGGGTTGCTAGAGTTCCATTTCGAAGGCACTCTGATCACCGATGCCACAGACACCCACGCGATCCGATCAGACCTCCTAATTCAATTGAATCGAGAGCACTGCGAGTGGCTGAATGCCTCCATGCTATCCTGGTGGTTCGAGACGGTTCATAAGGCGGTCGAGCAGGAGTTCAACCGCTTCATCGCGGCTGGCGATTTGACGAAGACCCGGCAGCGGCTGGAACAACTGGAAAACACCCTGAATGAGGGTGAAGGCTATCTTGGAATGTACCTTTAGTGACCCCGAATCCCTGCCTCACCAAGCTGGGCTAACACAGTCCATCGGTGCCGAAACTTTTTTTATTGCCCCCTTGAGTTACCTTGCTTCGTTGAACTCGAAGCCTTGTGGGTGATACATCACATGCAAGGCGAGCATCATGAAGGTTGGCTCCTAAGGAATGATTGCGGATTAGGAGCATCGGCTACGGGCTTTGATCGCACTCGTTCTGGTGCGCAATGAAATGGGACTCGTACTCGAAAAAAAGCGTTGGGGACACTGGGGCATCGAGTACGACAACGAGTAACGTCCGCCGCGGCGGAATGAGTACCAGAAATCCAAGCAACGACCCACGAAATTACCCGAAGACCCAGTAGATTGGGCAAGCTCAGGATATGCAAAAATCCTGAATGGCTGAATAAGATTGTCTTGCCATTCCAATCTCCTGGTTACCTACCAAATCCGTCAGGATCACGTGCAATGGATCATTTCCATCGACCAATGCTCGCCATCTGCCTTACTCTGCTTGGTTGGCAGCATAGCGCGACGTCATCTCTTGCAACCGAGCCACCCTCCCACTCCAAGCTACCTCTTCCAATCTCCGACCTCAGACCGGCACCGGGACTCCGGTTGGAACTGGTCGCTGGGAACGACCTGACACGTTGGCCCATCGCGGCAGACTGGGATTCCCAAGGCAGGCTGGTGGTGATTGAGTCAGCAGGAGTCGCTGGGAATGTGCAGGAGCAAACGGTGACACGACCACACCGAATGGTCCGACTTGTCGATGACGACGGCGACGGGCGAATGGATCGCAGAATCGTAGCAGCAGAACAACTCGGATTCCCGGAAGGAGTGCTTTGCCTTGGCGACAGCATCCTGGTAGCGATGCCGCCAGAGATATGGCGCTTCGACGATCTCGATGGGGATGGACTGTGCGAAAGCCGTTCGATCTGGTTTGACGGAAAGACGCTCACCCACTGCGCCAACGACCTCCATGGTCCTTACCTGGGCGTCGACGGATGGATCTACTGGTGCAAGGGGGCGTTTGCTGAGCAGCAGCATGAGACGCGGGATGGAGACGTACTGAAGACCAAGGCTTCGCACATTTTCCGAAGACCATGGGCAGGCGGCCCCATCGAAGCAGTCATGACCGGAGGCATGGACAACCCGGTCGAAGTTGCGTTCTCCAGTCAGGGCGACCGGTTCTTCACGAGCACCTTTCTTCAGCACCCAGGCAACGGCCGACGCGATGGCATCGCTCATGCGGTCTATGGTGGCGTCTACGGAAAGGACCATGGCGTCCTTCAAGGGCACCCTCGGACTGGCCCCCTACTTCCGATCATGACCCATCTTGGCCCCGCAGCACCCAGCGGGCTGTTGCGACTGGAAGACCATCGACTCGTCGACTCCCTGGGCGAATCGACTCCACATGGCTGGCTGGTTTCCTCGTCGTTCAATCTGCACCAAGTCACCGCACATCGCCTGATCGCGCAAGGAGCCAGTTACCACACCAAGGAAATTCCGCTTCTGCAATCGGACCGGATCGACTTCCACCCCACCGATCTCCTAGAAGATGCCGACGGTAGTTTATTGGTGATCGATACGGGGGGCTGGTATGATCTTTGTTGCCCCAGTTCAGGTGTCGACCAGGAAATCGCTCAAGGGGCCATCTATCGGCTGACTGCCGCCGAAACCGAAAGCCGACGCCATAGTCTGCCTCCACCAACCAATCCGCAGTCGGTCGAGGCGATCGAGGACTGCCGGCCATGGATCCGCCGACTGGCTCTCCTTCAGTCGAACGAAACGCGCCGCGCTGCTTGGCGACTTCGCGCCATGGACCCGCAAACCCCAGTCCCCCTGCGGCTCATGGCCTTTTGGGCATCCGTAGACGATTCCCCAGAGGCGATCGAGTCGATCCTGCACTTCCTGTCGCAGGAGGCCCCATCACTTCGCCATGCGGCGGCATTGGTCGTCGGCCAACGCCGATCGACGCAGGCGATCCCAGTATTGGAAAAACAGCTGAGGCAAGAGACCGACCTTCTGGCTCTGCGAGCCATGCTGGAGGCGGCGGCCCTGCTGCGCTGTGGCACTCCAGAGACGCTGATGGATCTGGCGATGGAACATCAGGAAGACCCGATGCTATCCCATGCCGCGCGATTCGCACTGATTCGCCATCCCCAGGCAGCCCGGTGGCTACAACCCTGGTCCTCCGGTTCCCCACGCCAGCAACAGTTGGCTCTCCAATTGCTTCGTTTCCAAAGCGACGCACCTCCCCCTGGAAAGGCTCTTGATTCTCTCTGGAAGCAAGCGGCTCCCGAGGTGCGAAACGCCATCATCGAGGCGCTGATCGAACACCCGCAATGGTCCGAAAGTACCGGCTCCTTCCAAGCTGAACTTCTCGCCGAAGCTCGCCATGAACCGTCGTCGCGCCAGCTTGCTGGAGAACTGGCAAAAGCCTGGGTCAACCAAGCTGGATGGCAAAAGAGCGTCGGCGTCGAATTGAACCGTCAGAAAGAAAGCCCCGCAACACTGGAGGACTGGCTCTTTGAGATCGTGTTGGCAGAGCCCCCATTGTCCCTTCCCGATGATTGGGTCCTACCAATCGCACAGAACTTCTCAAAACTCACCATGGATCAGCAGGATCGCTTGGTGCAGTGGTACCAGGCTATCGGCACACGCAGCAACCAAGCCAACCAGTTGGATCAATCGATTGCGGAATTGCATGCTTCGACCATCGATCCAATCCGCCGTCTCCAACAGATTGCTGCCACCTCCATGGGTGCCATCGCATGGAGTGCTTCAGTGGGGCAAGAAGTCCAGCAGGCAGTATTAGCGGGACCGCCCCCCCTGCAAGCCGCAGCCTTGCAGGCGATGCCGAAGATTCCTTGGACGCAGGCCCAGGTCGACTCCTGGATCGAGCAATGGAGTCATATCCCGCAGCTCTCCTGGAGTCGATGCTTCCCAGTTCTCTGGGCACGCGCTGACCAGCAACAGCGACTCGCACTGCTGAACCGTATCGAATCGACCCCCTTGGAACTGATCGGCTTGTCGCCAGCCGATCTCCTTTCCCAGGCATCCACCAATCAGACTTCCGTCCGCCAAAGGATCGAACGGCTCATCGAGGCTCAGCGACAAGGAAAAGCCTCCATTCAGAAGGAAGTGGCTGACAAACTGAAGGCGCTTCCCGAGGGTGATCGCCTGAGAGGGCTTCAGGTTTTCCGATCGTCCCAGGCCGGCTGCAGCGGTTGCCATGCCATCGGGTATGTCGGAGGAAGGATTGGTCCAGAGCTAAGTCGGATTGGATCGACCCGGTCGAAAGAAGACTTGCTGGAAGCGATCCTCTATCCCAGCGCCCGACTGGAGCAGGGGTATCGAACCATTCGCGTCCTGACCACCGATGGACAAGTTTTCCAAGGCCTGCCGGTTCGACAGGATAGCCAATCCGTCGAGCTGTTGCTTCAAGTCGATCGATCGATACGGATTGAAACCGAAACGATCGAGACGATACAGCCGGGCGAGATTTCGGTGATGCCTGCCGGAATTGATCGGCTGCTGTCGCCGCAACAACTGGCAGACCTTTTGGAATTGCTTCAGCAAGCCAAGTGAAACAGCAATCCCCCGATCGTTCCCTCGCCGGAGTTCTTCCGCGAGAGATGGATTGCTAGGATCGCCTAGCGTTGATCGGGAGCCAGCTTGAGAATGTCATCTGGCTGAATGCCCTGCGACTTCTGGCTCTCGCGGCGAATCGCATCGTACACCTCCTGGCGGTGCACCGGGATATCGGCAGGTGCTTCGATTCCAATGCGCACTTTGTCCCCTCGAATATCGACGATCGTGATCACCACTTTATCACCGATCATGATGCTTTCATCTCGATGTCGCGACAGCACCAACATGGGGGACTCCTTTGCGTTGTGGGCTCCAGCCGCGACCCTTGGCAACTCGACCCAATTCCATGAAAAATCGTAGACTAGCCGATCATTCCCTATGGCTTATCGGCCAGCTTCGTCGAGATTTTTCAAGGGAATCCATCCGGTGCAGGGGGTAGCAGATAGGTGGATGGAAGCAGGCAGAAACACCTTTGAGGGCCTTTTTCCAGGAGGAATTTTCTGGGTGTTCCGGTTCAGACGATTCTGCAAGCCAGCAGAGCCCGCTCATCGTCGCCAACGACCGGAAACTCCAGCCCAATTAAGCTGCTGAAGTGGTGGTAGTCCGCGTGGTTGCAACGGCCACGGGGACTTCCGGGGGGGCCAGCGAATCCCGGGAGCCATGGGAAACATCGAATGGCATCTGCTCTGCCATGATCAACTGCAACCCGCGACGCGCCGAAGCGTTGATGACCACAGGCAATTGCAGTTGCAACTGGAACCCTTCTCCCGCTCTGGCAACAGGAACCCAGACGAAGATACGATCGCCCGTGGCGCCTCCCAGCCGATCCAAAGTTCCAGCATCGACAAATAAGCGATATTCCGGGATCCACTGAGCCGGGTGGAGGAGCGCGAAAGCGGTCTCCGGTTCTCGAATCGACTGGAGCCAAAGACACCCCGCACCTCGATCATCCGGGATGATCGTCCAGTGGCGATCGGTCTCGTAGCCCACCATCCCCTCCGGCATCCAGAGCAGGTCTGCCGGGGAGATTTCCAGGATTCCAAAGCGGCTTGAGTGAACCTGCATCGGGACATCCTTGAGTCGAATTCAGAAAATTCGGGGAACAATCGAGTCTGCTCTCTCCGTTTTATCGGCCGGTGGGGATTCCATAGCGAATCAAAAAGGCGAACTTTGTCAGGCTGGAAGAAAATGACTGGGTGCTCCCTCGAAGGACCAGTAGCTCGAATCCCGGGGGGTGGAAAAAACACTACACTTGCAAGTCGGCTTTGCGGCATAGCCGAGCGTTCTGGCCTTGATCCAAATAGCCGGGATCCATCTGGCATGCCAGCTCCGTCGACCCAACTCCTTCCCACCCCAGGTCAATCCATTTCCCTATGCAGCCAACGGCAATCCACTTACGCGGTATCCGAACCCACAACCTTCGAGACCTCTCACTGGACATCCCCCTTGGACAGTGGATCAGCGTTTGCGGCGTCAGCGGGAGTGGCAAAACTTCGCTCGCCCTTGATACGCTTTTCGCCGAAGGCCAGAGGCGGTTCATCGAAAGTTTTTCCCCCTACACTCGACAGTACCTGCAACGGTACGAAAAACCTCCCTACGATCGGATCGAAAACCTTCCAGCGGCTCTTGCCGTTGCGCGATTTGGTGCGGTCCAAACGTCGAGGAGCACCGTAGGCACGACCACTGAGACCTACGACTACCTTCGCCTTCTTTTCGCCAAAGCATCGATCGTCCGATGCTATGGATGCGGCCAAGTGGTCCGTGCGAGCGATCCGGAAGCGATCGAAAAGGCGACTGCGCCTCTCCCGCCGGACACTCCATTCCTGTTGGCTTCCCAATTCTCCTGGTCGGACCGACTCGATCTCTCCACCCAGCTTGCTGAACTGCAGAAGCAAGGATGGTCCCGGCTGGCGATGGCAGGCAAAGTCGTGCGGTTGGGAACTGATGATTTACTGACGCACCTCGATCAGATTCCAACCAAAGGCGAGGGATGGGTCTTGATCGATCGAGGGACCAGCGGAAAGTGGAATCGTAGGTTGGGGGAGTCCGCGGAGGCAGCCTTTCGCGTCGGAAACAAGAAGGCAACTCTCCTTACGGCCACGGGCCAGGAAGCGCACCAGAGCGATGCGGACAACTTGGTGTGGCTAGACCAAACCCCCTACCACGCAACCTTCTTTGGAATCCAGTCCACCTGCCATCCATGCCGGATCGATTATCCAGAACCGACGGCGAATCTCTTCAGCTTCAATCATGCGAGTGGCGCCTGCCCGGCCTGCGAAGGTTTTGGCGCAACCATTTCGATCGATCCCGACGCGGTAATACCCGACCCTAGCAAGTCGATTCGCCAAGGCGCCATCGCACCTTGGAATACCCCTTCCTATCGCCACGAACTGGACGAACTGCTGGCACTTGCAGATGACTACCAAATTCCGGTCGATATTCCCTATAGCAAACTCACCAAGAAACAACTTCGATGGATTGAAGAGGGTGTTCCGGAACGAAGTTTCGGCGGGCTGAAGGGCTTCTTCGCCTGGCTGGAACGCAAAAAGTACAAGATGCACGTGCGTGTCTTCCTGAGTCGCTGGCGGCGGTATCAAACTTGCACTTCGTGCGCAGGTCAGCGGCTGACCGAACGATCCCTGGCCTACCGTTTGGGCAACCTTTCCATCGCGGAGGTGGCGGGGCTATCGGTTGATCAACTGCTTGAATGGCTGGCGGAAAAACCGTGGGGAATGGACCAACAGGCTGCTGCCGAAGGGATCGTTCAAGACCTACAAGAACGACTCGGCTTCCTCCAGCAAGTCGGCCTTGGCTACCTGACGATCGATCGAACCCTCAAGACGCTCAGCGGCGGCGAAGCGCAGCGCGTTGCCCTGACGGCCGCACTGGGAGCCTCATTGACCAGCATGCTTTATGTTCTCGATGAACCGACCGTGGGGCTGCATCCCGCAGAGACGGAAAAACTGGCCGATGCCATCGCCGCGCTCCGGCAACGCGGCAATACGGTGGTGGTGATCGAACATGAACTGGAGATGCTGCGACGCGCAGACTGGATCCTTGAAGTGGGACCGGGAGCCGGGGTCGATGGAGGAAACATTGTCTTTCAGGGAACCTGGGACCAATTGCTCCATAGCGATACCAGGACCTCTAGGGCACTCAGGTTGAGTCCAACAGGTGGACAACAGGGCAATCCCATCCAGCGACGGAAGCCCAGCGGTCAGATCCTTCTTCAAGGCGCTTGCGGTCGAAACCTCCAGATCCCAACCGTTCGTTTCCCCCTGGGTTGCCTGTGTGTGGTCGCTGGTGTCAGCGGCAGCGGCAAAAGCAGTCTGATCCAGGAAACGCTTCAGCCCGCTTTGGAACAACAGCTTTCGAATCGCGATGATCGTCTCCATGCAACTCCATCGCTTCCCTGGGATTCGCTGAGCGTGGATGGCAAGTTGGACGAGGTGCTATCGATCGACCAATCCCCTATCAGCCGTTCCCCACGCAGCAATCCAGTCACCTACCTCAAGGCATTCGATCCGATTCGCGAATGCTTCGCCCGCACCGACGACGCACGGCGACTCCAAATGAAGAACAGTCACTTCAGTTTCAATTCGGAACTGGGGCGCTGCGAACAGTGTGAAGGCGCCGGCTATCTGGAAGTGGATATGCAGTTCCTGGCAGACCTCCAGATTCGTTGCCCCGATTGCCAAGGAAAACGTTTCCGATCAGAAATCCTCCAGGTTCGATTTCGCGATCGCTCCATCGATCAGGTGCTCAACATGACGGCGGATCAGGCGATCGATTTCTTTCGGGCAGAGCCGGAGGTTCAAAAACGACTGGAACCTCTCCGAAAGGTCGGCTTGGGTTACCTAGAGCTAGGTCAGCCAGCGACTACCCTTTCTTCCGGTGAAGCGCAGCGACTGAAACTGGCAGCCTACCTGCAACCGCGCAAAGAACAAACGCTCTTCCTCTTCGATGAACCAACCACTGGATTGCATTTCGATGATGTCTCCAAACTACTCAGCTGTTTCAACCAACTGATCGAATCGGGACACTCGGTTCTGGTGGTCGAGCACAACATGCAGGTGATCCAGGCTGCCGACTGGCTGATCGAACTGGGGCCTGGAGCGGCAGCGTTGGGGGGACGATTGATCGCCGAGGGAACCCCTGAGGCTATCGCGAGATCGCGCGACAGCATCCTCAAAAATTGGCTTGTGAATCAGCCAGAGAGATCCAGCCGCAGGAAAATAAAAAACCCCGAGCACGAGGCTCGGGGCTGAAGTTCCATCCCAGTCGAAGACGGTTTGAAATTACACCTTCGACCTTTTCTGAAGCCGTCGGCGCCAAGCGTATGCCCCGCCTGCCAGCGCCACCAGCGCCATCGAAGTCGGCTCGGGAACCGCAGTGATCGAATAAATGTAGGGGCGACCATTCACCAGGCTTCCCCAGCTGTTGGACGCTTCATTGTAAATTCGAGACTGGTTGTTGACGCCCTGCTGACCAGCGGGGATGTCACCGACCGGCGAGATGTAGCGCCAAGCAACCCCACCGTTGGTCACATTCGTCGGGATGGTGCTGGCGGCGTAAAGCCAATACTGCCCTGGCCCCAGCGTTTTGGTACCGAAGAAGTCGACTTCCGTCGGGGCAGAGGAACTGAAAGACGAAGCGTTGGTGAATTCCTTGAGGATCGAAGTTGGATTGGTGGAAATGCCAGGAACCGCGAGTGGGTCGTAATCAACGATCCCCACCGCCAAGTTGCTCAGGTCGAAACTGCTTCCGTCGGTCAGCCCCAGCCGCAAAGTCACCTTCGAAATATCGTAGGCCTGCGTTAGAGTGAACTTGGAAGCGGCAATCGTCATGTCGGTGTTGGCAGTGCTTGTGGTCAGCAACCGCGTCTGCCCCGATCCAGGCTGGATGTTGCTGACAATCACCACTTCGCCGCTGGCTTTCGAACCAGGGAAAAGTAGCCCCACCACCATCAATCCAAAGAAGCTTAGAGAACGAATTGATTTGGGCATGACCGAGTGAATCCTGAAGGGGAACTTCGTCATCGTGAAAGAATCGTCAACCGATTCACGAACCACGGAACTCTACGACACGATTCGCTAACGACCTTTCGACACCCCATTCTCCAGGGAACTATTTTTCGAAATCACTCCTTCCTCATCCGCCCCAAGCCCTACCACCCAACCAACCGTCAGCCATGCGGCTTCATCGAGGCCAACTTCTTTCGCCCCATCTTCCAATTCCTTACAGGAAATCCCTTTCCCGCCCCTTGGTCCCTCGTCTCACCACACCCCCAGTCGGAAAGGTTGGAGTATTCGTCAGGATCCAACGCCACAACCAAAAGGTCAGCCAAGGTGCTCCACAGTTCCATCCAAGGAAGCAAAGCTGCCGCATCCTGGTGGAATTACGCCGGTTTTTCTGTTAGGGTCAAAAGGAGGCTGTGAGACATTCGACCCTGCGTTTCGGGGCCGGCCGGTTCTTTGGAAGATTGCATTGGTATCCGAATCCTGGGGAGAAGTAGCAACCATGCTGACACACCAGGCGATCGACAGGAGACGGTGGATCCAGGCTGGTGCTTCGTCGATCCTGGGGTTGGGAATGAGCCACCTTGGGGCGCTACGGGCGGAAGGGGCAAAGCAGCCGATACGAGGATCGTTCGGGAGAGCCAAATCCTGTATTTTCATCTTCCTTTCGGGTGGACTATCGCAGCACGACAGCTTTGACATGAAGCCGCAGGCAGAGGATCAGATCCGCGGCGAATTCCACCCGATCGCCACTGCCACACCCGGACTGCAGATCTGCGAGCACCTTCCGATGCTGGCGCAACGTAGCCAACGTTGGGGTCTGCTCCGCAGTCTCACCCATCCCTCCAACGATCACTCGGCCGGTCACCACATCATGCTGACCGGGCGATCGACGCTTCCCTCAGGCTTCAACCCCAATGCGCCCACCCGACTGGATGAACCTTCGATCGCAGCGATCGCTGGAGTCCAACTGGCAGCGCCCAACAATCTGCCGACAGCTTTGTGCCTTCCCGAATCGTTGGTCCATTCGACTGGCCGCGTGATTCCTGGCCAGAACGCGGGGCAAATGGGTCCGCAGCACGACCCCTGGCTGCTACAGGCGTCACCGTTTGACAATCAGTCCTACGGCGCGTTCCCCGAGTACTCGTTCGATCATCAGCAACGCGGAAAACCCGACCCTCGTGTCTTTGGAGTGCCTCAACTTGGATTGGGAGCCGACTGGGCCACAGGTCGGCTGGCCGATCGCCTGGGCCTGCTCCAATCGCTCAATCATCGAAAGGATCAGATCGAACAGATCACTTCCAATCAGTCTCTGGATCGCTATCGGGCTCAAGCGCTCACGCTGCTGACCGACCCCAAACTGCAACGGGCTCTGAGCATCAGTCAGGCCGATCCAAAGCAACTGGAGCGTTATGGGAATAATTCGTTCGGCTGGTCTTTGTGGATGGCGCGCCAGCTGGTCGGAATGGGTATTCCGATGATCCAGGTCCAACTGGGCAACAACGAAACCTGGGACACTCATGGGAACGCCTTCCCCCATCTGAAGGACAAGCTATTCCCACCTACCGATCGTGCGCTGAGCGCCCTTCTGGACGACCTCCAGGAATCTGGCCTTCTCGACGAAACGCTGGTTGTTGTCGCCGGGGAGTTCGGCCGCACTCCCCAGATCACGCTGCTGGAACAGCACTACAAACTGCCTGGGCGCGACCATTGGGGTGCCGTCCAGTCGGTGCTATTCGCCGGAGGGGGTACCGCCGGAGGCACCGTGGTCGGCAAGTCGGATCCCCGTGGTGCCTATCCTGAAGAACTCCCGGTAACTCCCGAAAGGTTCGCCGCGACGATCTACCACCTGCTGGGTATCCCACCCAGTGCCCACTGGATGGATGCCAGCGATCGTCCTCACGCGATCTACCACGGCGAACCGATCACCGAGCTGTTCGCCTGAGTCACGACGACGACAGCAGGGACTTTTTGATCGCATGGGATCAGCAGGCGGCGGAGGGGGACAACGATCGCTCGAAATACCTCGTCCCCGCCGCGCGACGGCATCCCATGACCGGGCGTTTCGTCGCTCCGCGGCCCGTGCCCGTGCTCAACGCAGCGTTGCTCGTTTGCGTAACCGATCGCAGCCGGATTCCGATCGTTGACGCTTTTTGTCGTCATCACCCATGGCTTTGATGGTCGAAAGTGTATGCAATCAGCAGGGCTGGTTCCGATTGCAAGCACGAAGTTCAGCGTGGTGTCGACGGAGATATCGACGCGACAGCCCCGCACAAGTCACGATGCAGGTCAACACGAGCGACCCCGGTTCGGGGATCGGCGAAATCTGGAAAGCGAGCCGATCCATGGCGAAGTAGGTGGGGGTGTTGATCCCAAACTGCCCCCTGTCGCTAGAATCGATCTCCAATCCAATCGAACGGATCAGACCCAAACCAGAAAGATCGATCGTTCTCCAGTCGGCTTGTATGTAGTCCAATTGGCTATCCGGGAAACGAAAATCTGCGAGGTAATGGTCGATGAAGGAAGTCCTGGTTCCCGTTGCATTCTCTCCCGTGTAGCCAGTGATGCGAACAAAATAGTAGTCCGGATCCTGGCCCGTAGGCCCGCCGAATTTCTTCGAGAATCGATCCCCATCCCGCATCGTCAGAGCGGCGTAGGTGGTGTTGGCGATCGCCATCGACTGAAGGTTTGCGGGTTCCAAAAAATTGATGTAGGTGTTCCCGTAGGCGACGCCATAGCTGGAAGACTGAAACCCTGACCCCGGATAGGCGGCATACTGATTCGTGTAGCTACCGTTCGTTGAATCGACAACGTTGGAATAGGCCCAGCCCGACCAATACCCACCGAAATCGCTGGAGTACTCGTTCGGAAAATACGAAGATCCAATCGCGAACCCATCGGTATTGGAATCAGGGCCACCGTTGTAAAAGCTGTTGGCCGTTGAAAGCAGGCCCTCGAAATCGATCACTTCCGCTTTCGTTGGGAGCGCAGAAGAGACCACCAGCAACATCGTCCCTGCCCATGCAGAGAGTGAGCTAAACCAACCATCGATCATCCCTCGCACTTCCATACTCCAAATCCTCTTCAAGGTGCTTCCACCACTTCGCCGCCGGCCCGCGTGATCCAAGCTGCAAGGACGTCTCTAGAGATGCTGTTGGAAAGAAATCGAACGTTGGCTGAACCGAAAACCGCCACCGCCCCACCTGGATGCCGCGATCGGATCTCATTATCGCCGCGCCATGCCCGAGGATCGTTCACCCCTCCAGACTGCTCGAACACATTGCTTCCGTTGATCCACTGGGAGTCAGGGCCTTCGGAATCCTCCGACACCAACATCGTGTCGTTAAGCCCATCGATAAGGTCTGCAAAATCAAACGCCTGGTCGTACACCAGACATCCGTTGTCGGTCGCATTCCTCGCGGAGATTCGCTGGCCATAGAGCCCGCCATAATCGCTGAAACCTTCGTCCTTCGGCTTGGAGGGAACGCTGGGACATCGGTAAATCGCCAAGGTGGTCATCCGCGCCGATCGGTTGGCTTGGTGATCGAACGGCAGATCAAAACGGATCGATTGATGCAGGGAAGTTTGGTCGATGAATGGAAGCAGAAAGGCAGACCAAGCCAAGTTCTTGCGGTGCACTGGCCCGCGGAAAGGACGCCACTCCAGACATCCCGGTGGCAACTTCCGATGGTGGTCGTGATAATTCATCAGGCCCAGACCAATCTGGTGCAGATGGTGCTCGCACTGCATCCTCCGCGCGGACTCACGAGCCATCTGCACTGCGGGCAGCAACAGACCGGTGAGCATGCCGATCACGCCAAGAGTGACAAGCAGTTCGACCAGGGTCGCTGCCCTGCGTTGCACTCCATCCAGGCGCAACCATTGCGTGGGCCCCCGCAGGGAAGCTGTCTGCATCGTTCTTTCCTATTGCAGGACAGTCCCATCCAGCCGCTCGGCGTCGCGCCGACGGAAGCACCCTGCCTCAACAGAGGCTCCGAGGCACCCACAGCGATCGATCCGAAGCGCCGAAATATTCGACGACCGTCCCGTGAAGACGTGGAATGAAATTTTGGCTTTTCGACCGGCGATCCCACCCTGGAGGATCCATGCCCGTCTGATGCCAGGTAGGTCTTCTGACTTGCGAATCCATCCACCCGACGCCTTCTCATCCCGCAACCCACAAGGAGTCCCAGAACAATGGCATGAGGAGAATAGAGGATGGCGAAACCTGTAAAAACAGATTCCCATTCGCTTACAGCGGCCGGGCCGTCTCGGAATTGCACCGAGTTCCCTGTTCGCGGTGGACTGAAGATCAGCCAACACCGTCACCTGACACCCGCACCAAGATACATTCGGCGAAAGGAATTACAACCCGTAGGAAGAGAATTCCCTACCCAGCCCGAAATGGTTCACAGCCCGCCCTCAATTCAGTGGTTGTCCAAATTGGCTTCTGCGTAAGCTTCATCCGTCTCCCAGATCCGAACGGCGTAGGCGACTGCCCCGGTTCCCTCCAGGATCTTTGGACAGACTTCCTCCAAAAGATATTTCGCCATATTTTCGGCAGTAGGGTTGTACGGCAAGAGAAAAAACCGCTTGGGCTGCACCATCTCCAATGCCGCTCTTGCGTTCTCATCTTTCTGATCGATCAGAAAACTATGATCCCAATTTGCATCGATCCAGCCTTTGCAGCGTGCCTTCAGGTCAGCGAAGTCGATCACCCGGCCAACCGAGTCTTGGACGTCGCTGCGCACCAGGAAGTCAGCGACGTAGTTGTGTCCGTGGAAGTGCTCGCACTTCCCTCCGTGCCCGAACAATCGGTGTCCTGCACAGAAAGAAATTCGACGCATCAAGGAAAGCCCCATCATCCACCGCTCCTTCCAGCCCATTGCAAACGAAACACGCCGAATATCGATCCAGCCAGCCAATCACTGCATCGACTCTCGAGCGTAGATTAGCCGACCGGCAAGGGAAGCCTCGCCAAGGGGGGCTCAGGGGGCCGCGTCAGAAGGAGCTTGCAACTTGGGATTGTCGCGATGACGCGTTGCGTCGCGCAACGTTTTTTTCTCCAGATTCTGCCGCCATACTTCCTGCAAATCGACCCCGGTCTGATTGGCCAGGCAGATGAGGACAAACAGCACGTCCCCCAGCTCCTCACCAAGACGATCGGGCGACTCACCAGTCTTGAAACTCTGATCGCCATATTGTCGCGACAGGAGCCTGGCCACTTCGCCGACCTCCTCCACCAACTGCGCGAGATTTGTCAATTCGGAAAAGTATCTGACGCCGATCGAACGGATCCAGTTGTCGACGTCGGCTTGCGCACCCCGAAGCGTGGTTTCCGCCGACCCATCCGCGCGGCCTGGCCCTTCCTCTCGACCTAGTGCTTCGTTTGTCATCGATCCCATTCCGGTCGACAAAGTGGCTAAGGAGCGGGATTCAGCAAGACATGGGTGCCGCTCTTACCCGCCACGGCGATATCGATCTTGCGATCGCCATCGAGGTCCCCGGTAGCGATCTGGAGTCCGATCCCAACATGCCCTTGCTCCACCGTCGTCCTCAGAAAATCACGGCTCTCAGGACGGTACTGATAGAAGACCAAAAGGGGCATATCCTTCCCACCTGGATCGCCACCATTGTGAGCGAAATAGCGTTTTCCACTGATCAATTCCTCGCGACCATCCCCGTCCAAATCGGCCAAGGCTAGCGCGTGAGGCTGCGAGTAAGAGCGATCGACAAGGATCCGATCCAAAGCGATTTTTCCCTCGCCATCTTGGCCGGTCTGACGCCACCAATAGAGTCCATAGTCATGACCTTCTCCAACCAGAATGTCGGCTTTGCCATCCCGATCCAGATCATGCACCAGCATCGGTACGCTGGCCTGAATCTGCCAATCTGGATGGTGTTTCCATCCTTTTTCCCAAGCCCCCTCGGCAGGTTGTTCGTACCAACCTGTTCCCGTCAGCAGATCCTTCCGCCCATCTCCGTTGAGATCCCCCACTCCCATCCCATGAGAGTTTCCGCTGGGAGCGATCTCCGAAGCAAAGAGACGAAACTTGGCCCCCCCTTCGCCCGCCTCCTCGGATGGCATTAGGCGGTAGACCATGACAGGATTCTTGGCATTCCAACTGTTGACGATCCAGTCGGGAGTCCCATTCCCGTCGATGTCATCCATCAACTGGCCTTCATTCTCCGACTTCCCGGTATCGACCAGTAGATGCTTGGGCCAAGTCTGCCCCAATCGGAGCGCTTCTTCGCCAGGATTCTGATACCAGTGCACTTGCGAAGGGATGAACGATCCTGCGATCACATCCAGCCGTCCGTCCTGGTTGACGTCCAGAAGGAAGTCGCCATTGCTTTGAACGTACCCATTCCAGTCTTCGATCGTGCGAACGGGTCGAGGCACCCAATCCGGTGAACGATACCAATGCCGGCCAGCGACCACATCCAGGCGGCCGTCCCCGTCGATATCCCCGACGGCACACCCTTCGTTGGCGTCCAGCATCAGGGAACGAATACCCCAGGCAGGCCCTTTCGCTTCCTGAAATGCCCCAATTTCCTTCCCACCAGCAGTAGCCCCTTCCTGAGCCCAGCTTACAGGGCCGCTACTGGACCATGCGCCAGCCACCACCGCCATGCGAAATGCCAAGCTCTTCCAGGACTGCACCACAAGGCGGCATGCAACTCGCATCCAAGATTCCTTTTCGAACATCGGTATTCTTCCTCTTTCAGAATCGTCCACTATCATCCCTGACCCCTAGGTGGACCTCGCTATCCACCGCCATCCAGCCTCCCACCGATGACCTGATCACAATCCCACACAACCTTGGGCTCCACGCCATCGATCGCCTTTAGGGAAGCCGCCGCCGGGAAAAAAGGTCAACCCCCTTCGGGCTGACTGCCCGCCGCAAGCCTGCGAAAGTACGCCTCGATCACTTCCCGATAATGGGAGGGGAGGTCGCGTGTTAAATCCTGGATGGCTTGCTGGCGCTGGCTGGGAGGCAGATCGCCCCAATTGCCCTGAGGGTCGAGTTTCTTTCGGTCGATATCCCCTGGCCCCGATTGCCCCTGAGCACGGCTGTCCTCAAGCGGGGTACTGGGCTGAGCCTGAGAACCTCCTGACCTCTGTTGCTTCTGTTGTTGCTGCTGCTGGCGTTGTTGTTGCTGCTGCTGTTGTTGCTGCTGCTGAATCTGCTGCTCAATCTGATCGATCAGCTTATCCAGTTTCTCAACAATTGCCTTCTCCTGCGACTGCACCTTCTCACCTGCCCGCCCCAGATCCAAACGACGCTCCACATCGGTCATCAGCCTCGCCACCTCATCCAAGGAGTCTTCCTTGAGCGGTTGGATATCGGTGCGCATCAACTTGGCGGTTGTCGAATAGCGACCCGTCAATTCTGGCTCCCTCTCCAGCAATCGCTCCACCGCAGCCAGGCATCGTTTGCGATCCAATTGGTGGTGGGCGCACAGCGCTTCGTAAAAGAAAAAACTGGATGGATCGACCACCAGCTCCGACTTCACCCCCTCCAACACTTCGGCCGATTCGTCATAGAGTCGATGCTGCGCGAACCAGCGGGCCATCACCAACCTCAAATCCGGTTCGGCCCAAGACGGAATCTCGGTCCCAATCAGGCCAGCCAACTGATGCCAGTCCGACATGGCAGGGGGCGAGACCGCCAGAAGCCTCCCTTCCAATTGCTTCAACCCAGGACTCACGGCGGCCCCTAATGCCAACCACTTCTCCATCGCCGCAGGGCCACGCAACGATCCATCGGGGGCGCCTTGGTCTAAAACGGCCTGCAAAGCCGACTGAGCCCCCTTCTCTTCGGCCCACGTGCGCCACGCCATCACCCACGTATCGGTCGACGGCCACTGCCACGTCGGCTCCTTGGCCATCGTCGATTGCTGAGCCTGGCAGAGGGTGAGGCCAAGTGGAGCAACCGCCACCACACATCCACACAGCAACAACCATCGCATCGATCGCTTCATGAGCGGCATTCTTTCCATCGCTTGGGTTACTGATCCTTGGCGTCGATCTTCCGGACGATCTCACGAGTCACTTCCCGGAGTTTCTCTTCCCGTTTAGCCAGTTCGGCCAACTCTTTCAGCAACGCTTCGTCGGTTGCTTGCCCCGTCGGGTGCTTCGGGTCGCTCAATCGCCCCGCAAGCTTCTCGGTTCGCTGATTGACCCTCACTTGCAGTGTCTTGATCAATCGCAACTCCGCCAATGCATCGACTAAAGGTTGCTCCTGCGATCCGCCCTGCTGACCTCCACCTTCTCCCTGCTGCGCTTCCTTCTGCTCCTTCCGCTCCTTGATCGCTTCGGTCAAGGAAGCCAGCAATTCCTCCAGCGCTTCGATAATCTCTTCTTGGCGCCCAATCGCTGGCTCACCGGCCTCCCCTCGACTCAACCAATCCGCCACCTGCTCCATATCGACCAAAACCTGACTGACCGCCTCGGGGAACGCCGTGCTGGAACCCTCCTCCTGCAACAGCATCATGGCTCGCTGCCCCTCCAGGACAATTTTTCGTTCCTCCTGAGCCAAGCGATTTCCCTGCAGTTCCCTTTGTCTTTGCCTAGCATCGCCCTCCAGTGCATTCCACTGTTTGGTACCTTCCAGTACCTGCTGTTGCATCTGCAGCATTTTCCGGAATCGCGATTCCAATGCCTCCAGCGATCGCTCCACCTCCTCCTCCCGCATCTGCCGCAGGATCTTCTCCAACTCTTCGACCGCCTCCTTCAATTCCTTCTCTGCTGCCTTCTGTTCCTCCACCGCTTTCTTGCGATCCCCACTATCCAACTGACGCTGGGCCTGCTTCATCCGCTCCCTGGCCCGCTCCACCCGCTGCTTCGCAGCTTCCTCCGGACTTGAAGGGGGCGGCTCGGTAGCACCCTGCTGCAACTCCCCAGGCGATGGTTCGCTCGACGATCCCTCTCTACCATCCTCCGAAGGACTCTCACCTTTCTTCGGCGATTGGCTGGAAGGACTGGGCGCCCCCTCCGATGACTCGGACTCTGACCCGGGCGACTCTCCTGGCATCGGCATGGCGTCCGTTGACTTTGGCTGTTCCGAGGGACTTGGCATCCCCTCCTTCGAAGAATCGCTCGATCCTTCCGATCGACTTGCCTCCGACGGTTCAGATGCCTCCGCACTTTTAGGCGACTTTGGTTCCGATGATGGCTGCGACTTGGGGTCGGTTCGCTCTGACTTCGGACTGCCATCCTCCGAACTGGGATCTGGCTTGCGGCCTTCGTTGGGTTGCGATGAGCGATCTTGTCCCGATTCCGATTGGGGTTTTTGCTCCGAATCATTTGTCTCAGAGGGCTGGGAATCAGACCGCTCCTGGCTTTTCGGCGAGGTTGTTTGCCCCTCCTGAGTCTCCATCTGCCGAGCCACCTGCTCGGCCTGATCGGCGACCTCTCCCTGATCGCGGGAGGCCGACTTCAGGTCTTGACCATTTTCGCTGCGGCCCCGCAACGATCGTTCCATCCGCTCCAGTTTCTGAATATCCCGAATCCACGCCTCATACTTCTTTCGCTGATCCTTCAGCCGCTCCTGCCGATTCTCGCTCTGCAACAGTTGCAGCAGCTTTCCTAGATCTTCGGCGCTAGCCAGCTGTTCTTCCAACGCTCGCTGAAGCTGCTTCTTTTCCAAAAGCTCTCCAGCCGATTTCAATCGCTGTCCGGTCGCCAACTCTTTGCTGAGCTTGGCAGCTCGCAGCAGCAATCCCGATCGCTCCGGGTTAGTCGTCGACTCCAGTTCGGACATTCGCAAAAACAACTCTTCCATCTTGGTGAATCGATCAGCCAGCTGACGCTGCTGATCGACCAAGGTCTTCAGGGAGTTGTCCTCAGCCGGTGGCTCGGTTGGTGCCGATTGAGCGATCGAGTGGAGGGGAAAGCAAAAGACGAACCATGTCAACAGAACGGCTGCATGGCATCGCATCCCCAATCGCTTGGCGAAGCTCTGGAACAGACATCCGATCATCGCATGTTCCTTGTCCAAATTGATTACCAGCGGCATGGTGCCAAGCGACTGCCTGACTGGCAGGAGCTTTCGGTTCCGTGGCCAGCCGAGAAATCCTTTCCCACCAGCGTCCGAAGGAGACTCATTCAGTATAGGCCTTCCACCGAGCCCCCGCCAAAAAGATCTGCGGGGCATGAGCGACTATTTCTTCCCCTGCCGGCGCTTCTCTTCGAAAAACCAAGTCAGAATCTGCCCACAGGGTTCGGCAAGCACCCCTGGACAGACCTGTGCTCGGTGGTTCAATCTCGGATCGCTAAGCAACTGGTAGAGTGAATCGACCGCACCCGCCTTCGGATCTCTGGCCCCGTAGACCACCCGAGGGATCCTCGCCTGCACGATGGCTCCTGCGCACATGGGGCAAGGCTCTAGGGTGACATAGAGTGTGCAATGTTCCAGACGCCAGGTCCCGATGGATGCGGCCGCCTGGGTGATCGCGATCAGCTCGGCATGCGCCGTGGGATCCTGCAGTTGCTCACGCTGATTCCAGGCGGCTGCGATCATCCTTCCTCGATGCACGATCAACGCCCCGACGGGCACTTCGTCCTCATCCATGGCGCGCTGCGCCAACTGCAGCGCCTTGGCCATCCAGCGAGCGTCCCCGCCATCCTCTTGCGAATCGACCAAGAAACCGCTCGGATCCGCTTCCCTGTTTCGCTGCACTTCAACGGGAAGCTCCTCGCCATCGAAAGAATCTCGCGTCATGGCTTGGAAGGTGCCAGAGTGCGGTACTGGAGATTTCGCACCTCGACCTTCGATCGAAAAACGCAGTAGCCGAAAGGTCGACTTGCACGCACTTCGCCCCGCACCGAAAACGACTTCCCCTTCCGTTCGACACGGATCAATTCCTCATCATCCATCCAGACCACGATTTCGGCATCACTGACCACCAATCGAAATCGATACCAGCGGTCGTTTTTGATGTCCTTGTAACTGGCGGTAGAGTTTTCCGAGGCATCATTGCCGTCGATGCTGCTGATGCCGATCAATCCACCTCCCCAGCCTCCGCAGATGAACGACGCATGCTCCTCCCCAACAGGGAAGGTGAGTCCGGCGAGGAAATCCGATCCACTCTTGCGGTTGGCTTCCCAGGTGACTTCGAAGTTGGATTTTGGAAATTCCTTCTCGTAGGTGATACCGGTCAGAGGATCGCCAACATCCAGGGAGAGATGCCCCTCGTCGGTGAACCCGATCTCTCCATCGCCTCCGAACTGCGTCGACTTCCAGCCCTCCATCGAACGGTTGACCAACATCTTCTGCCAGGGACCCGCCCCTTTCACACCCTCCTCGCATCGGCCAAGCGCTCCGGGGACGAAACTCCAGAGAATCCATGTCCAGGTCGCCATCCAGGCCGAACGAGTCCACGACTGATGTTGTCTCACGCTGAAAGACTCCTGAAAAAGCGGTTCCATCGGGGGTCGGCTTGCGAAGGCGACAGCGCGACCACGCACTACCCATCCGCTGAAGTATAACCAGGAGAACCCGTGGTCGGCCAATCGTGCCGCCCCGGGCCTCGCCTCACTTTCCTGATGCCTTCCAGGCCTGTGCGACGATTCGGCACGCGACCACCATCTGCCCGCAGCCAGAAAGGCTGGATATTCTTTATGAAGGGTGTGCAGTCGAAGGTCGCATGGGGCACCAGGAGAGCAGGAAGGAACGGATGATGGCGCAGTCGGATTTGCTGAAGGACGCACCGGTCAGGCACCCAAAACTACTGGCATGGATCGAGCAGGTCGTTGCCATGTGCCAGCCGTCGGCAATTCACTGGTGCGACGGCAGCGACACAGAATGGAGTCACCTGTGCGAACAGATGGTTCGTACAGGAACGCTGACTCGCCTCAACCCAGAGAAACACCCAAACTCCTTTCTTGCCCGAAGTGCCCCCAGCGATGTGGCTCGCGTTGAAGAACGCACCTTCATCTGCTCGCGCCGTGCAGTCGATGCTGGCCCCACCAACAACTGGCGGGACCCGAAAGCGATGCGTCAACTGCTGAGTGAAAAGTTTCGCGGCAGCATGCGAGGGCGAACGCTTTATGTTGTCCCCTTCTGCATGGGACCACTCGACAGTCCCCTGGCGCTGGTCGGGGTCGAACTGACCGATTCCCCTTACGTGGTGGTCAACATGAAGATCATGTGCCACATGGGAGAAAGGGTCTGGCGAAAACTGGATCAGGGAATCGACTACCTACCATGCCTCCACTCGGTCGGCGTCCCCTTGGCGTCGGGGCAGTCGGATGTCCCCTGGCCGTGCCAGGATGAAAAATACATCGTTCACTTCCCTGAGGATCGCGAGGTGTGGTCTTACGGTAGCGGCTATGGCGGCAATGCCCTTTTGGGAAAAAAATGTGTCGCTCTTCGAATCGCCAGCGTGATCGCTCGCGACAACGGCTGGCTGGCCGAACACATGCTGATCATGGGGATTGAATCCCCCAATGGCAAAAAGACCTACCTGACGGCAGCATTTCCAAGTGCCTGTGGGAAGACCAACCTGGCGATGATCCAACCTCCTGAGTCGCTGGCAGAGCAGGGCTGGAAAACCACGCTGATTGGCGACGACATCGCATGGCTGTGGCCTGGCGCCTCCGGCAAACTGCACGCCATCAACCCGGAGACTGGTTTTTTTGGTGTGGCACCCGGGACATCGTGGGATTCCAATCCCGGTGCAATGGCTGCGATGCGCAGCAATACGATCTTCACCAATGTCGCTCTGACTTTCGACCAATGCGTTTGGTGGGAAGGACTTTCCCAACCACCCGAACACCTGATCGATTGGACGGGGCAGGACTGGACACCCGACTGTGGCCGCAAGGCCGCGCATCCCAACTCACGATTCACCGCTCCGGCCAGCCAGTGCCCCAACATCGACCCGCGCTGGCAAGATCCTGAGGGTGTCCCGATCGACGCGATCGTTTTTGGCGGTCGGCGCCCCACCACCATGCCACTGGTTTTCCAGGCATTCGACTGGACACATGGCGTCTTTCTGGGGGCCACTCAAGGCTCGGAAACAACCGCTGCGGCCGCTGGCGCCATCGGACTGGTACGACGTGATCCCATGGCAATGCTCCCTTTCTGTGGCTACAACATGGGGCACTACTTCGACCACTGGCTTCAGATGCGCACGCTGATCAAGAAACTGCCCCGGATCTTTCACGTCAACTGGTTCCGTAAAGATTCTTCCGGCCGATTTATCTGGCCTGGTTTCCGCGAGAACCTCCGTGTTCTGGAGTGGATCGCCTTGCGATGCCAAGGCAAAATCCCAGGCCACGAAACCCCGATCGGTTGGATTCCGGAATGGGATGATTTCAATTGTGAAGGGCTGGACCCTTTCGAAGAGAAGGACTTCCATGCCGCAATGGCGTTCCGCCAGGAAGAATGGCGCGCCGAAATCCATAGCCAAGGGGAATTCTTCCTGAAGCTCTACCACGACATGCCAAAAGAACTCATGTGCCAGCGAGAACTGCTGATGGCCAGAATGGCATGACCTACTGCCTCCGGAATCCAAAGGCGAAATTTAGGTGCTGCTGACTTGGAAGGCACAGTGCTTAAGCGTCTCTCCCAGGGGATCCCATCCCTGTGGACCATAGCCTAAGTGCAGGCGCTGACGCCAGCCTTCCCACAGGCCAGGTCGGCCCAACCATCCACCCAATTCACCTCCAAGTTGCTCCATCGTCCTCACGTACGACTCCATCCCCTGGGTCGCATCCAGCCAGTCTTTCTGACTGGCATGAAGCGAAAGTACCTCCCCCTTTCGCTCGCGCCATCGGGACACGTCGACCGCCAGCGAGGGAAGGACTCTATCTCCCAGAGGCGTGCGGTTCCCATGGGGCTGCGCGTGATAGATCGCCACATCGCCGGCGACCGCTGGCACCACGGGCATCGAGGAAAAGTTGGGAACCCCTTTGACAAACGCCGCCCCTACAGCCAACTGGCATGCCTGCTCATGGTCGGCCATGTAGTCGATGGGGGAATGAGTCAGCACGATGGAAGGATTGGCAAGCCGAACGATCGCCGTCACCTGTGCCAGCAGCTCCGGGCTGTACCGTATCTGCAGATCGTCGCACAGCGGCGGATAGAACTCTGCCTGAAGCGAGTTGGCGGCGCTGCGAGCCTCCTCCAGACGGATCGATGCGGTTTTCTCGGGCGGCCACTCCATCGATCCGCAGCAACCATTGGCGATATTGAGGTAGTGCGCCTTCCACCCTAGCTCCACCAAGTGCATCAACGTCCCCGACATGACAAATTCGATGTCGTCAGGATGCGCCGCTATCGCCAGAACACTTCGATTCATTTCCAACCTTCCCAAACGGATCCCTGCTTTGCTGCGATCCAGAAGGACTTGTTAGGCTAAGGCCCGACGCATCATCAAGCGGATCGAGCAGCGTCCTTACTTCCGCTCCACCAAGGAAACTTCCGCTTCGCGAGGAGCCCCATCGCGGATGAATCGGACCATCTGGGGCTGACCGATCGGCAACTGCTCGACCACCGAAGCGAAATCGGCGGGTGTTCGCACCTTCTGGTTGGCCAGCTCCACGATGATATCTCCCGTCGCGATTCCCGCCTGTGCCGCTGGCCCATCCTTGACCAATCGCGTTACATACACACCACCCCGTACCGGAATCTTCAACTGCTCGGCCAACTCCTGCGGTATCTGATTGGTGGTGACCCCCATCAGCGCGCGTCGCACCAGTCCATGCGTGACCAGTTCGCTCACCAACCACTGAAGTCGATTGCTGGGAATCGCAAAGCCGATCCCCTGAAAGGCACCCGTTTTGGAAGCGATGGCGGTATTCATTCCCACCAGCTGCCCATTGAGATCAACCAGAGCACCACCGGAATTGCCTGGGTTGATCGCTGCATCGGTCTGAAGAAGCTGTCCTCCGACCAGTCCCTGCAGCACCCTCGCCTTGCCACTGATGATCCCCGCGCTAACCGTCTGCTCGATGTTGAAAGGACTGCCGATGGCCAAGACCCAATCGCCAACGGCCAAGCGATCGGAATCCCCCATTTGGACCGATGCGAGCGGATCGGGGCAATCGATATAGAGGATCGCACTGTCGCTCTTGGGATCCGCCTTCACATCGCGTCCCCGGAACTCGCGGCCATCCTCCAATCGCACCAGCACCTGCCTGGCATCCTGAACCACGTGCGCATTGGTGACGATCAACCCTTTCGAATCCAGGATGACCCCAGAACCGATGCTTTCGAATCGCTGACTGTCATCGAGAAACTGAAGCGATTCCAGCGCCCCTTGCGGATCCCGCGAGGACGCAAGAACGGTGACAACCGTCGGTAGAACGCGGCTGGAAGCGATGCGAAACGCTTCGGCCAGATCCTTCGCTCTGGCAATCTGCTCCACATCGTCGGCGACGTCTACCGGAGGTACCGCGCCGAGACCTTCCGCATTCAGTTTGTCGGCACCGCTGCGGCGCACCACCTCATCGCGGACCGATTCGACCTCCTGACCAAGCAGCCGATCGCACGGGAAGCACCATCCCATCCACATACAGATCCCGGCTAGGATCCCTTGCCTGGACCAGCGGATGCTGTCGAATCGATCGCACACTTGTCGGCTCATCTTCTTCTCCTCGGGATCTCGACGCACCCAAAACGCAGCAGCGGTCACCCACTGCCACATCCTCCCAACGCTAAAACCCCAAACTCCATGGATCCTCGGGATCGGCGATCACCGTCACATCGGCCATGATGAATGCCTTACCTTCAATTTTCGGTAGGATTCTTCCCCGCTGTCGATCCAGCCACCGAAAGCTTCCTTCAAAACGGCTTCCCAGGATGCTCTCCTGAACCCACCGGTCTCCTTCGACTAAATCCCCGTCGGCAGCAAGACACGCCAGCTTAGCGCTGGTCCCAGTACCGCAAGGACTTCTGTCATACTGAAGACCAGGGCAAAGAACAAAGTTCCTTCCGTTACCCCCTGGATCGACTGCCTGCCCACACAACTCCACATGATCGACCAGCGGATAGCCAGATTCCCGCACCGCCTGGCCAATTCTCTGGGCCACGTCGGTCCAGTACCCAGCGTCGCTAAGATGATAAGGGCCCGGCAATGAACTGGTGAGGAAAAACCAGTTTCCTCCCCACGCCACATCCCCAGCGATCCGCCCCAGCCCCGGCACCTCCACCACCAGGCCCTTGACCTCTCGGTGACTGGGCACATTTTCGATCGCTATCCCTCCGCTATCGCTGACCTCGCAGGTGACAACTCCTACGGGTGTTTCCAGCCGATGGCCTCCCGGTTCGATTCGTCCCAGCCACCGGAGTGTTGCCATCAGACCGATCGCCCCATGACCACACATCCCCAGGTATCCGACATTGTTGAAGAAGACGACCCCAGCGGTATGTATCGGATCGGCTGGCGGAAATAGTACCCCACCAACCATCACCTCCGATCCCCGCGGCTCGCGTGTCAGCATCGTCCGGTAAAAATCGGCTTCCTTCCTCAGCCGCTCTCGACACTGATCCATCGACAGGCCCGGCCACTCCGGAACTCCTTCCACCACCAATCTCGTCGGCTCACCTCCCGTGTGGGAATCGATCGCCCGAAACCTCTGCCTCTCCATGTTCGCACACCCCTCACGACAGCTTGGGCCGATTCCGAATCCCTTCGTGAATCACTCGAAGCACCTGCTCCCGCTCCGTACCGGAGATCGGCAGTCGTGGTGCTCTGGTCCACTCCGTTCCCAAGCCACACTCCTGCACACACAGCTTGATGTACTGCACGAACTTGATGTGGGTGTCCAGATGCAAAAGTGGGGTGAACCAGCGGTAGATCGTCACCGCGCGATCCCAATCGCCTGCCTGCATCGCTTCCCACAGCGCCTGATTCTCCTCGGGAAAAGCGATCCCGGTTCCCGCCACCCAACCATCGATCCCCAGCACGGCCGATTCGAGCGCCAAATCATCGACTCCCGTGAAGATGGAGTACCTTCCGCCAACTTCCCGATGCAGATCGGTGATCCTCCGCGTGTTGGCCGAACTTTCCTTAAGCGCCACGAAATTGGGCACATCGGCCAACTTGGAAAACATCTCTGGGGTGATGTCATTTCCATAGGCGATCGGGTTGTTGTAGATCATGATCGGCAAACGAGTGCCTGCTGCCACCGTTCGAAGATGCGCCATCGACTCCTCTGGATCCGGAGTCCGGTAGCTCATCGCCGGCATCACCATCACTCCATCCACACCCAGCCGCTCGCAGTCCTGCACGTAGCGAACCGCCTCCCCGGTACTCGATTCGGCAACGCCGCTGAGCACCGGAAGACGACCACGAAAGGCACCGACCATCGCCTCCATCACCTCTCGCTTTTCGGATGCGGTCATCACCTGGTTCTCACCCAGCGAGCCCAGAAAGATTAGCCCCGCGATCCCTGAGGCAACAAGCGCTTCAGCATGGCGAATCGTTCCTTCCAGATCGATCCTGCCATCGCGGTCCATCTGCGTGGTGATCGCAGGATACACCCCATGCCAATATGGGGAACAATTCACCTTGGGGCGCGTCACGGGAGTCGGCATCGATCGACCTTACTTTTTTTGTGATGAAAGAACCTAGCACGCTGAAACAGAATACCCCAATATCGCCGATGGAGAGCCGATTGCCCAGATGAGTCGCCCGGCAGCGACTAAAGAAGCAAGCTGCCGGCCGCCGACTCCACAGGCTTCCTGACCCGATCACTGTGGCTTCCTGACGCGATCACTGTGGCCTCTTGACGCGATCGCTGTGGCACCTGCGGCAGGAGGCGATCGATCGGGCCACGCTGTCCTTCGCGTTTCCCACCGCTGTCAGGGGGTCGACGCGGTGTAGAGAGGTAGGTACCGGTACTGCACCTCCAACGAAAGCAGATTCAGGCAGGTCACATACAACCTCCCACCGTAGGCCCCCCAGGCATCTGGCACCGGCCCACGCGGCTCCCAGCTTCCCGCATCCTCCCCTGTGGTTTCCTGGGAAGCCAGCGTCGCTTCACGAAGCGCAGCACTCCATCGCTCCCAGGACGTACCTCCCACCTGATACACAACCTGGGTGCCATAGTACCAATAGTAGGTATCTCGTCGATTTTCCCCTTCGCCCTTCGCATCGGGAGGCTCCTCCAGCAAGTAGGCCGCTCCTTCTTTCATCGCTGGATGATCGGGTGCCCAGCCCGTATAGAGCCGCATTAGCAATCCAACACTAGTCATGGTTCGCGTAGCGACCCGACCGTGCCGCTGCGCCGCGGTATCGGGCGCATTCCAGTTGTAGCGGTAGAGATACGACTTCTCTTCCGACTGCTGACTGCGTTCAACCCATTTGGCGACGCCATCGAGTGTTGTTCGGGGTACCTCCAGTCCGGCCAGCCTGCCGCTCTGCAACGCCATCAGAAACCACCCGGTCACGCTGGTATCCGCACCGCTTCGAGGCTGGTAGCGCCATCCGCCCAACTGACGGTCTTGCGTCGAAGCCATGAAGTCGATCGCCCGCTGCGCGGGCTCACGCAGCTCGGAATCCTGCGTCATTCCATAAGCTTCGCACAAAGCCAACGCGGCGATCGCATGACTGTAAAGCCAAGCGTTGGCATTGGAGGCAACGTCCATGCGTCGGTACAAATCCCCGTCGGCTCGCTGACCACGACGCAGCGCCTCCAAGCCACGTCGAATCGCTGCGGCATGCTTTCCCTCCAGGTGGGTGTAGCCGGCCCCCTGAAATGCGAGAATCGCCAAGCCTGTGGCCGCCGTATCGCTTCGAATCTTAACGGCTGGATCGCCGCGTTCCAGGTTCCACCACCCGTCCACCTGCTGCGTCGACGCCAAGTAATCCAAGCCCCGCTCAATCGCCAGCTCGGCAGCGTCCAGATCCCCGCGTGCGTTGCGGCTGAGCCGTTCTCGGCGTCTCTGGAAGGCAGGCACAGGCCTAGCAGCGGCCAGCTGTTGGGCGAACTCGGACCCCACTTCTGCTGCCCCCTCCGCTTTCTCGCCCCCCATCCCTCGCAGTGCCTTTTCGGCTTCCCCTCCGATGCGGCCTGGCTGAAGCCAACGTGGGGCGATCGAATCGATCGCCCCAGCAATCCGATCCGATGGATCATCGATCGATTGACTGACGCCCCCAAACCCGGTCGCGGCTTTGGGACGACTGCCCCCAGCAGCGTCGCCCGCAGTCGCTCCTGAACCACTGCGTCTTGTCACCTCCAACCTGCGATCCAACGGATCGCCAATTCCACCAGCCGCATTGGACCGCCTCGTCGCCGTTTCGCTCTTACTGCTTCGCTCTTCAGCCACCGGACTGGCCTTCAATATCCTGTCGAGACGGCTGGACATCGCTGGGCTGGCCTGCTGCTCAGAGTCCGCCAGTTGCTTCAACCCCAACTCCGATGAGGCTCGGCGATCGACCTGCCTGCCCCGTTCCCCACCCATCGCTTCGGGAATCCACTGCCGCTCCAACGCCTCCTCCATCTCTTTGGCCTGCACCCCGTCGCTCTCCCAAGACCGCTCAGCACTCGGCTGTCGCATGGGGCGATCCAGATCGAATCGCTTCTGCTGCCCCTCACGATCGATCGGCGTTGGCCGATCCTCAGGCAGCTTGGGGATGTCGATCGATCTCGTAGCCAAATTCTCCTTATCCATCTGCACTGCAGGCTCCAACGACGGCGCTGCCTGGCTCATCAACTCCTTCGAATCCAACTTCCCTCGATCCAATTCGGTCGCCTGGGGCTGCATCTGGAGTGGATCGAGTTGATCACTGGGGGAGGGGAGGTCGCCTGGGTCGAAGGAAAAGGAATCATTGAACTCAGGTTCCCGAGCTTCTTCCGCACGATCGAGGATCGAACGGCGGGAAGCCTGCTCCGCTTCAACCACCGGTTGCGGCAAGTCGAGCGATGCGATGGCCTGCAACCGCGCCATCCGCTCCACCTCCTCCAGACGCTGTGCTTGACGATCGGCCTGATCGTTCACTACCTGAGGCTCGCGAACGCCTCCAGCAGAATTTCCTGATCGATCGAACGGTCTAGCCAGAGAAGATCGATTGTTCGTTGGCGCCGCTTCCGACGCCAGACGTTCCAACCCTTCTGCTTCGGTACGCGGACCAGCCATGCCCGCCTGCGACTCTTCGATCGCCTCATTCAAGCGCTGCTCCAGCCGCTCTTCCTGATCGGCATCCATCTCGTGCTGCAACCCGGCTGGCGACAGCTCTTCGGGCAAATACTCGACCGCTAGTGCATGCTCCGTCGCAACCGAGATCGCCTCCCTTCCACCTGCCTCCTGACGGAGAGCCGGCAGCAGTACCCATTCAATCGCTCCGAAAACCATCCCCAAATGCAATGCGACGCTCAGAAGGAATGCGACAACCATGGTTCGCTGGGCTTGGCTTCGCGACATCTGTCGCACCAGCCCCCCACCCAACCATGCGGCCAGCGGTAGCAGCACCGACCAGACCCACGCGTTGGCCCACCATCGGGAATCGTCGAATCGCAAAGCCCGGAAGATGACCGCCCCCAACATGACGGTGATCAGGATCAGGGAAGCGTCGACGGCCCACCAACCGCCACTGGAATCAGAGGCAAGTGACAGCCTCCTTCTTTCTTCCCTTCCCCTTCGCTCGCTCATGGCTTGCGATCCATCGGGGCAGTGGTGATTCGGTATTTGGTCAAACCGTGCTTTTGACACTGGTCCATGACACGCACGACCGAGTCGACTGGAGCGCGGCGATCGGCTCGCATCGTCACCATCGGCTGCTCCATCTTCTCTGCACCGTATCGCGCCAACAGAAGTCCCAGCGTGGGTTCGTCCAGAGACTTTCCTTGAACATGGTAGCCACCTGCCTGATCGATGGAGACGACCAGTTCTTCCGGCTTGCTGGCCAATGGCTTGGCACTGCTGGCCGCCGGCAACTCAACCGGAAAAGCCCGGTCTTCCTGAGCAAATCTCGACGCGACCAGGAAGAAAACCAGGAGCAAAAAGACGACGTCGATCAGCGGCGTCAAGCTGAGCGATTCCAATGCTTTTCCACGCTGCAGACGAACGGCCATCCTAGTCAGCCTCCCGATGGAACGCGACGAACCACCGCGCCGCTGGTGGGCAGCACCTTGGCTGTCGCGGAATCCTCCACCCCGTCACTCGACTCCTGGTAAGCCCGCACATGCCCCCCTAGATCCCGCGCGACCAATTCCTCCCCCGCGATCTCATAGCGCGTCCGCCCCTCAAATCGCTCAATCTTCATCGCGATGGTGGCAATCAACTCCTCCAACTGCCGAAAGGCTGCCGAAATTTTCCCTTCGAACAGGTGCGAAAGGATGGCAGCCGGAATGGCGACCATCAAACCGGCCAGTGTGGTCACAAGGGCTTCATAAATTCCCTGCGCCAGAAATTCAGCGCGATTCTGGGTGCTGTCCAATTGGGTCGTGTGGTGGAAGGCATGGATCAATCCCCAAACTGTTCCCATCAATCCAAAGAGCGGCGCGATGCCGGCGGCCAAATTCAACCATCGAACCGGCGCATAGAGTCGATCGGCATGCCGCTGCATCGCATCCCGAGCCGCCTGATACACCTCGTTCTGAGGTCGTCCGATCTTCTCCAGCACCGTCTGCAACACATCCGATCCGACGGAGGGAAATTGCTGAGTGATCCGGTAGGCCTCACGTGGATTCCAACCTTCGGGATCCCTCGCCATATCCCTAAGTCCACGCGACAGGCCTCTGGGGACCACCTTGGATCGGCGCAAACTAATCGACCGCTCAATCGCAATCGCCACCACAACCAAGCTGGTCAGCCCGATGGGAAGCATGAACCAGCCACCGCGCTGCAGAAGGGTCAGCAGATCCAGCCCCCGTGTCGACTCGACGCTTAGGTCGGCCCCAGCTGGCTGGTCGGCAACGCTCTCCCTCTGCAGTCGCTCCAGCACCTCCACGTCCGCCACCTCGGGAGGATCGGGGGTCGCCTGCTGTGCGTTTGTCAGGTCGCTTCCCGTGACGATGGTCGCCAAGATCAAGATCAGACAGGAGACACACTGTCTCCAGCATCGCAGTCGCCGGCGTTCTTCAAAGCCCAACCGTCCCCAACTCAGATGCTGCATCGGTCACCTAGCCTCCCGACCTGTCTATCGATGAATCCGCGAAGCTCAGCAACACGGATCAGAGTCCGCGACCGCAAGGGCCCCCCTCCGCCAGAAGACCCCCTGGGGCACGATCATCCTAGGTCTTTGTCACGCGCCAGACCAGAGGCTACGCCGAATCCAACAGCTAGGTCAGGGTAGAATTTTGCAGGTGCCCTTGCTGACGGATCCAGCCTTGGCGGCTATTTGGCTTCGGTGAGCGCATCCCAGCGCTGTTTGGCCTGAGCTGCGAATTCGTGCTTGGGATGCCGTTCGACGATGTACTTGTAGCTTTCGGCAGCCATTTCCCTTGCCTTTTGCTTCCCCTCATCGCTGGAGGCTGCGGCGATGGCTTCGGCGCACCGCCCGGCTTCAATGGCACTGCGCGCTTGCCAATCGGAAATCGCGGCATCGGTGGAGTCGCCTCCGAAACCAAACATGACTCGCTGAAACTCTGGAATCGCCTTGGCGTATTCCTTCTGAGCGAAAAAGATCTCCCCCATCATGAACCGGGCGCGGGCCGCCGTTTCGTTCCGATACCTGCCCGCCACCTGACCATATGCCTGCAAGGCCTCGTCCGGTCGCCCCGTGTTCTGGTAGCAATAGCCCAGTTCATAAAGCAGCTCGGGAAGGAAAGGAGCTGCCCCTTCTCGCTGCTTGATCTCCTCCAACCACTCCTCCACTTCCTTCCACTGCTTCAGCTCCCTGGCCGTCTGAGCCCCCTGCAGGTAGACCAGCGTCCGGATCTGTTCGTCGATCGTTTCGGGCCGAACCGATCCTTCGATGGCACTTCGCGCCGCGCGGTAGAGCTTCCAGGCTTCTGGTGAGCGACCCGCCTTGGCCGCGCACTGCGCTTGCATGAAGAGCCCATCCACCTGCAAGTCACCTTGGGGAAACTGCATCACCTGCTCGCGAAACCATCGCTCGGATTCACTGAACTCCCCTTGTTTGAAGTAGGACCAACCTAGTTTGTGCAATGCCTTTTCCTGGAGCTGACTATCGCTGGTTCCCTTCCATGCGGCGGTGTAGGCGGTGATCGCCTTGCTAAATTGTTCCCGCGCGTACTCCGCTTGCCCGATATGGAAATTCGATTCCGCCGCAAACCCGCTCTCCGGAAATCGCTGTAGCAGCTCCCGGAAAGTCTCCATCGATCGATCGGTCTCCTGAAGATCTTTTTGCGTCCACGCCAGTTCGTAGAGCACTCGGTCCAGTGATGGGTACTGGGGATGGGCTTGCCGTAGTTCCAGCAGCACCTCCTGAGCCGGCTGAGGCTGACCGTCGGATGCCAGCGTGAACCCCAGTTCCATCATCGCTTCGGCCTCTTTGGGATCTCCTTTGCGAACCTCCTTTGCCTGCTTCAAAGCTTCGATCGCCTCAGGCACGCGCCCCAGTTGCCTCAGACAGATCCCTCTGGCCATCTGCACATCCCCCTGGAGCGATTTGGATAGAGAGGGACTGCGAGCGACCGAATCCAGCAAACCGACTGCGACATCCAGCTTGCCTTGCTGCATCGCCAGCCCAGCCTGACCGTAGCGTGACAGATCGGCCAACTCCCCCTCCGGCTGCCTCTGCAGAAGCTTCTGGTAGAAATCGGCCGCGCGATCCCATTGCTGCTGTTCGGATGCTGCTCGCCCCAAACGCACCAGCGCCACCCCAAAATATCGGCTCGATGGGTACTGCTCGATCAATTGCTCCAGTGACCGCTGAGCCACTTCAGGCTGGCGAGCCTCGTCGGCGGCTTGGGATAACAGATACAGCCCCTTTTCCTGAAATGGCCCCGGCTGCTTCACCACCGGCTGCAAAACCGATAGCGATTCTTGACTGCGTCCCAACCGGCGAAGGCTGCTGGCGCGCCAGTACAGCAACTCCACACGCCCCGACTCATCCAGCCGATCCCCGGAGATCGACTGCAGGATACCCAAGCTTTCTTCCCAACTCCCCTTCAGATTCAAGGCCCCCGCCAGACGCAGCTTCCAGCGATCGACCGACTCATTCTTCGGGTCTTTCTCAATCAAGGCTCGAAGCTGGCCGATCGCCTCGTCGGACTGACCTCCCTGCATCGCCGATTCGGAGCTGAGCAGCAGCACTTCGGAGGCCAGCGAATGGTCGGGATGCTGCGCCAGAAAGTCGTTGCAAAGCTCCTTGGACGCCTGGAGATCCCCCATCTGGAAGGCAGCTAGAGCCCCTTGGTAGAGCGCCTTGGGGCGCAGACCAGGATCCCCGCTGGCGACCACAGCTGCATAGAGTGTCCGAGCTTCCGCCCAACTTCCCGTCTGCTGCATCAGCGCGTCGGCCAGATCGATCTGCAGGGAGTTGTGAGCTGCCATCTTCTGGCTCCACGCCAGAGTCTCCCGAGCCAATCGCTCCGCTTGACCATACTGCTTCTGATTCATCTCCATCTGGATCAACCAATGAGCCGCCTCGGCTGCCAGTGCATCACGTCGCCCCACGAGAGCTTCCAGTCGCGGTTTGGACTGAACATCGCGCCCATCGCGAATCTCCAAAAGCGCCAGCGCCAATTGAGCCCTGGGTCCTTGGGCCGAATCGGGGAACTCCGTCAGCAATCGACGATACGCCTCCTCAGAAGCTTTCCATCGACCTGCCTTTCTAAGGCTGGCCCCCAGTCGGCTCAACGCTCGCTCACGCAGCGGCCCCTCTGCTTCCGACACCAGTCGCTCAAACACCACCGATGCTTCGGCAAAGCGGCCGTTGCGAAAGTCGATCTCGGCCTGGCGAAACTGCGCCTCCGGAACCAAAGGGTGCTTGGGATAGCGTGTCAGGAAATCGCGATAGCCCTGCAGGGCCACCGGATCTCGCCCCGCCTGATCGTCCAGCGAAGCCATCGCGAAAAGAACCTCTGGCCTTAGTGGCGATTGCTCCCATCGCTTGACAAGAAGAAACTCGCGATACCTCTTGGCTGCCTCCTCTTTCTGCTCCATCCGCACCAAGCAGTCGGCGGCATAGTAGGCGGCTCGATCGGCATAAGCCCCGTCGGGAAACTCCTTGCCGATACGCTGGAAGGCATCCAGTGCCAACGCGTAGGAATCTTTGCGGTCCGCTTCCGGCTGGCTAACGCCCGATCCCGGCTTGACCTGCGCCCCCTTCCAATAACTCCAGCCCAAATGGACCAGCGCTTCTTCTCTCAATTCGGGCGCCCCCTTGGGCAACGATTCGGTTAGTAGCTTGGATGCCTGATCCAATCGAGGTGGATCGACTCTCAAATAACAGATCGCCAGATAATGCTGAATCTTTGGGACCAAAGGATCGTTCGGAAACTCCTTTAGCAACGACTCCCATTCGACGATCGCCAAATCGAACGCCGAGTTGTTCTGATAGCTTGCCGCATCGGCATAGCGACGCACCAGATCGGTGCTTGAAGCGGTCGCACTCCCTGGCCCTCCCGCCTCCTGGGCCACTCCCATCGAAGCGACCGGATCCATCGCGGTCGCCACCGCCAACGTCAGCAAGGCCAAGCCGATGCGAGGCATCCGCCGAAAGGCCATTAGACGGTTGTCGAGTCTCGCTGCGCCCATCGTCCGCCCCCAACTCTTTTAACGCCTCCGCGACAGACACGAAAAAATGCCTGCCAAACGCAAAACCACCGACGTTTTAAGCCACCGCACTGGCCAGCGCCTAGCTGGATTCGTTCTTTGCGTCGCAATTCCTATCTTCGGCACCTTCCCTAACAACGATTCAACCATCACAAAGCAAGTCTCCGCAACGCCCCAGCCCGCAAAATCCCCCCAAACCTCCAACTCTTCGCACGACTTGATCCCCAGGCCGTTTGCCTGCATTACATTAACGGGGAGTGCGCCTGACCTGTTTTTGTCTCCCGCTTCGTTCCATCGCTCCATGCAAAACATCCTCGTCACCGGCGGTAGCGGCTTCATCGGTTCCCACCTAGTCGATCGACTCCTTGGCTTGGGACATCAGGTCACTGTCATCGATGACCTCAGCACGGGTCGCGCGAAGAATCTCGCGCATCTAGCAGGCAATCGCCAACTGGAGGTGATCCACGCCGACCTGGCCGACCCGACCTTGGTGGCCGACCAAGTCGCTCGCGCGGACCAAGTTTTCCATTTGGCGGCCGCTGTGGGAGTCGCCCTGATCGCCAGCCATCCGATCCAGACGATCCATCGCAACATCTATCCGACCCAGTTGCTGCTAGAGGCGTTGGAGCTGCAGAGGAACCGAGGGAGGGAGATTCCGTTTTTCCTGGCCAGTACCAGCGAGGTCTATGGCAAGAACCCGAAACCGGTCTGGACCGAAGAAGATGACCTCGTATTCGGTGCCACCACGCGGCCGAGGTGGAGCTATGGCGCTAGCAAGGCAATCGACGAATTCCTGGCGCTGGCGCACCACCGGCAATGGGAATTGCCGGTGGTGATCGGCCGGTTCTTCAACGTCGTCGGCCCTCGCCAAACAGGGGCCTATGGGATGGTTTTACCTCGCTTCGTGGAAGCCGCCATGAAGGACCAACCGCTGCTGGTCCATGACGATGGCCAGCAACAGCGATGCTTTGCCCATGTCGCCGATGTGATCGATGCCATCATCGAATTGATGCAGACACCCGCGGCCTATGGTCGCGTCTACAACATCGGCAGCGATCATCCCATTTCCATTATCGACCTGGCCCAACGAGTTCTGGCGATCGTCAACCCCAAGGGCACGATCCAGTTCCAGTCCTACCGGGATGCCTATGACCCCGACTTCGAAGATGTGCGGCGACGCGTCCCCGACCTGACTCGACTCCGGTCCACCATCCAAGCCCGCCCCCGACATGCCATCGAAGCCATCATCCAGGATGTCTTTCTGTCACTACAGGCTCAGTCCTCGCCTCGGAATCCCTAAACCGGCAGGAAATCTTCACCAAGGCCAGCATTTCAATTGCTGTTGGCAGACGGCCTGCGATTTGGTACTCCCCACGGTATGGAGGCAGGGCGGTCACTCTGCCGAGTGCCCCAAGGCTCTTGGATTGGAACAAGCCTTTTTCCTTCGGCACGGGCTTCCTTCGGCATGGCTTCTTTCGGCACGGGAATCAGGCGATGGAATGGAATGCAGCAACTCTTCACCAAGCCTGCCCAAAGTGGCTCAAGCGAACCCCATGGTTGATCTGGTCGCTCCCCTGGATGCTTTTGGTCGCATTGGGAGCTTGGTGGGCCTCCGGTAGCTTCTCGCCATCCTGGACGACCACCTCCCGGTGGGTACCTGTCGGTTCGGAAAACGTTTGGACACCCGCGCAGATACAAGGTATCGAAATCGCTCTGGCGGCCAGGGGCCTGAACGAATCTCGATGGGAACAGAAGAAGCTTCTGGTGCCGGTCGAAAAACGGCAGGCCTACGCCCAGGTCCTCGCCGACTCCAAGCCGTGGCTGGGAAATCTGGGAGAAGCGACCAGCCAGTCACATGCCAACAACCCCTTCGAATCGCTCAGCGCTGCACGCGAACGACAGCGGCGAGCCAAACAGCAGGATATTGCGCGAGGCCTGTGTGAACTTCCCTTCGTCTCCATGGCCTGGGTCTGTCACGACGAACAAGCGACCGGGTCGCTCAAAGCCGGCAACGACCAATCGGCCAGCGTCTGGATTCGCCCCGAGGAAAAAACCAACCTCAGCGCCGAGATGAAGCTGGCGATCGCTCGACAAGTGCAGGCGAGTTTTGCAGGGCTGCCGCTGGAAGCCATTTCGATTCTCGATCTGAGCAATGGAGAGTTGTTTCTGGCCAGTCAATCCAATCCACCACGCCTCCAACTGGAAGAACGGATGAAGACGCAGGAGCGAGAGCTTCGCGAGAAGGCGGAGCGATTGATGGCGCCTTTGACACAGGCCTACGGGCCGATCCGGGTCGAACTGACGGTGGCGGCCGATGACACACCGTTTACCGACGATGCATTGGAAGATCAATCGCCCGAGGCCGTCCGACCTGCCAAGCAGACGATCGACCTGCCGAATCGAACGGTAGCTGAGACGAGGAACGCCCAGGAGCCGCTCAGCAAATCGCTGCAGCCACTCGCCAGTAGCGATTCTTTTCGCTACGCCTTTGTGGTCTCACTCCCCGAACTGCCGGCCAGAGTTCCAGCCGTGGAAGGCTCTTCCATGTCTTCCCCAACGCCGGGGGAATCCATCGCCAATCCGCTTCATGCGAAAGTCCGATCGCTGCTGATGGGACTTTTCGACGAAGCCTCAACCCAACCGTCCAACATCCAGATCACCCTGGTTGAATACCCTCCCGTCCCTGCTTCGCCCCTGGATCTGGTCGCGGGCGCGACGCCAACGAGGCGCGCAAATCGTCCATGGGAAGATTCCATCCCGCTGTGGCTTGCCATCGCCGTAGCCGCCGCCGGGTCGGGCTGGATGATCCGTCATTGGCTTGCCCCCTCCAACATCCAGCGGCTCCCTTCCATCCCGCGTCCCCTGGTGGAAGACACTTCGGCCGTCTCGGCCGTCCCGGCCGATTCCCCGACTGTCTCTCGCCGTATCGACGGCCGATTCGAAGAGGACGCCAAGGAATCACCCAACCTGTCGCTTCTCGATTGGGCCAGCCAGAACCCCCAGTTGGCAGCAAGTTCCATGGAAGAGTGGCTTCGCAGAGCTGCCTGATGAACCGGTCGCGACCCTGCCATGTTGAGCTCCGGTCCCCAGCTTGGTAATCCACCTGGACCTGTCCCCCGCGACTCGCTAAAGTCCGCTCCACTGGATCCGGGGCGGCTTCCGCCCTCCGTCGATCCGCTCGACTAATCCCTTGGCGATAGAAGCGGCCGAGAATGGAATGAACCAGCAGACGTTACGCCAAGCTGCGATCGCCCTTGGGGCTCTCGATCCTCAGGCAGCTCGCAAGCTGCTCCACACACTCCCATCCGATCTGGCGAGGACTATCCGGCGCGAGTTGGCGCATCTTGGCCCTGTGAGTCCTCAGGAGCGATTGGAAGCGATGGAGGCATGGCGAGCCTTTACGCCGCTGGCCGATTCGTCCGTACCGGAGTCGAACGGCGATGAGTTTCCATCACCCCCGACACCACAGACTAGCCCCTCAGTCGCTCCCTTGATCCACGAACGATTGTCTCCTGGTCCGATCCCGCCCTCTCTCTCCGAAGAGCGCCAACCGGCGGAACCACCCCAGCTTGCCTCGGACCATTTTCTATGGAAGGAAGAGGATCTCCCCTGGCTGGCCAAACAATTGACCGAGCAACCTCCTTGGATCGTTTCAGCGATCATGCGGCTGCTTCCGGCCAACATAAGCGGCTACCTGCTGCACCAGCTTCCCCAGGAACTTGTGGTCGAGGCATTGGAGCGATTGCCTCATTCCGATCTGCCGCATCCAGACGCTGCTCGCTTGCTCGCCAAGGCACTACGTCCCTTGGAAACCACTCCTCAGCCGCTTTCCGATCGGTCGGTCGTGACCCTACCTGAATCGACCGAAGCGATGGGATCGCACCCAGTGGCGACAAGCACTCGCCTTCCTGCACCTGGGGATCTGTGCTTCCGGCAGCTTTTGGCGTTCGCGACACCCGAAATCAAGCAATCGATGGCAGCGGTATCGCGGCATGCGGGATCGGATGCAGCTACCGATCCTCCGATGTCGGTTTTTCCGGAACGAACGACCATCCCCTTCCAGCCACCGCCAGGCAAACTGCCAAGCATACTGCCAGGCAATAGGAACCCCGGCTCGCCATCCAGACAACCAGGCGCTGGCGATGGCCCCCTCGGCTTGGATTCCACCCCCATGCCGCTCACCGAACTGCTATCGCTCTCCGATCCCGACCTTTTCCAAGTGATCCAGGCCAGTCAGCCTCAAGACATTTTGACGATCCTGCAGGACACCGATTCACCGCTGGCTCCTCGGATCCGCAGCTTCCTCCGTCGAAAAGATGGAAAGAGAGTGGAACGGTACCTGAAGAGTGTTCCCCAGCACGAACGGAAACCAGACCCCCAAAGCCTCCACCGCATCGGCCAAGTCGCACAACGCCTCTTGGAACAGGGTCAAATCGCTACCTGGATTCATCAATCGCTTTCCACAGGATGATCCACTCGGACCACCCTCGATTGCCCTCCGCTGGCGCTGGCTCCCTTCGGCCCACATTCCCCTGCGAACCTATCGATCATGCCGATCCTCTTCAAACGAAACACCAACCGCCCCGCGCCCCAGGTGACTCCCGTTACCGAAGCGGCCACCGCGATTGGATCGGAAGCCGCTCAGCACGCCTCCTCGGATCAGGTACACCCAGCGGATAACGAACCTCTGGTGCAGTGGGACGATATGCTGGAAGCCACCCAGCGAACGATCGCCGAGGCACAGCGGCGGGCCGAACAGATTCTTGCAGAGGCGCACAGCGAAGCGCAAGCTATTCGCGATACCGCCCTTCGCGATGCCATGGCGGAGGCGGGAGAGACGATCGATCGGCGCGTGGCCGACCAACTGGAACAGCTCCAGCAGCAACAACAGCAGGCGGTCGCCCACTCGCTGAACCAACTCCACAGCGAGTGCCATCGAGCGGTCTTGGAGTGGGCCGAAGCGTGGACGCGACATACCGCCGATTTGGCGATCGCCATCACCGAGAAATTCGTCCCCCTGCGGCTGAAAGAAGACCCGGAGTTGATGAGAGCCTGGCTGGCAACAGCGATGCGGCAGCTGCCACAAGAAGCGGTGGTCGAAATCCACGTTCACCCAGATCTTCTGTCGCAGCTTCCCGTGGAGGCAGAAGGGCAGGGGAGTCCTTCATGGCCTCGCGTTGCACGCTGGATTGCCGATCCCCAAATCGCCCCGACCGAGGCGGTGTTAGAGCATTCGAAGGGCAAGATCGACTTGCGATGGGATTCGATCCTTCGGCAAATGAAAGATACGCTGAGATGACCGATCCGCTTGCCGCCCAGCCTCCCAGCCCTTCGCTCTCCCAGCAGCTACACCGAATGCTGGAGCATCCTGTTCGCCTGTGTGAGCAAGCTGGATCTCTGGATCCCTGGGTGGTCCAGGGCACCATCGAAACGGTACGCGGCAATCTGCTGATCGCATCGGGATTCCCCGCCCCAATCGGTTCGGTCGGTCGAGTCGACCTGGGGCACGACCGGTGGCTAGAAGCGGAAGTGGTCGGCTTCCAACAAGATCAGACGCTGCTAAGCCCCTGCGAATCACCGTTGGGGATCCAGCCCGGTCAATCGGTGCACCCGTGGCGGTTCCAACCGACGGTCGATTTTTGCCCGTCCCTTTTGGGACGCATCATCGACCCCGCAGGTCGCCCCTTGGATGGCTTGCCGTCAGCGCCTCACACCACACCGGTCGCGATCGAAACGCCCCCCGTGGCACCGATGCTTCGGCCCGTGATCGACCAACCCCTAGCGACCGGGATCCGCGCGATCGATACTCTGCAGACGATCGGAAGGGGGCAGCGAGTCGGGATTCTGGCAGGTGCTGGCGTCGGAAAGACGACGCTGCTGGGTATGCTGGCACGCGGAGTCCAGGCCGATGTGGTGGTCATCGGACTGATCGGGGAACGAGGTCGAGAAGTCAAAGAGTTCTTGCAGCAGGGTTTGGGGGTCCATTCCCAGCAACGGGTCGTCTCGGTTGTGGCGACCAGCGACCAGTCAGCCTGCCAGCGCGTGCGAGCTGCCAAGTCGGCCACTGCAATCGCAGAGCAGTATCGCGACCAGGGAAAGCATGTCCTGCTGTTGATCGATTCGCTGACTCGCCTGGCGATGGCGCAGCGGGAGATCGGATTGGCTGCTGGCGAGATTCCCATGGCGCGCGGTTACCCACCCAGCGTCTTGTCGATGCTGCCATCACTGCTGGAACGCGCTGGAACCAGCCCCCGTGGAACGATCACCGCCTTCTACACCGTCTTGATCGAGGGAGATGATCCCAACGAACCTCTCGCAGATCATCTTCGCAGCCTCCTCGATGGCGTCCTCCTGCTCGATCGTTCCCTCGCCGCTCGAGGTCACTTCCCGGCGATCGACCCGCTGAAAAGCCTCAGCCGCCTCATGGACTCCGTGGTCTCATCCGAACAACTGGCGATGGCTCAGCGACTCCGCGCCACCATCGCCCTCTACAAAGATCACGAAGACCTGATCCAGATGGGGGCCTACACACCTGGTACCCATCCCGCGCTCGATCTGGCCGTTCAAATGGAGCCCCTGTGGAATCGTTTCCTTCAACAAGGGCGAAACGAGTCGTTTTCGATGCAGGAGTCGTGGCAGCAACTCAAACAACTTGTCGAACCAATCGAACCACAAAACGGATCGAATACCGGCACCTCCGAAACTCGCACCGGATCGGCAACCCAGCAGGAGATTCGATGGAGCCGTCGACTGCCCCCGGCCGCATGGCCTGAGCTTACCGATCGCGAGGCGGCCTCATGAAGCGCATGCGCACTTGGCAACGACTGAAAATGCTTCGACGCGACCATGCTGCCTCAGACCTGGCGCGGATCGTCCACCAGATCGATCACCAGCAGCAATGGCTGCTCCAGATCGAAACCGCGATGCAGCAATGGACCGACGCCGGCCAAGACGATGCCATCCTGCCTACGCAGGATTCCCTCGCCTCCTCCGGAAATCACCCAGCCAGACAACTGGCCCTCGAATGGTGGCTGCAAGGTACCCGGAAGCTGCAGTACCTGGAGTCACAGCATGCCGATGCGGCTCAGCAACTTCGAAATGCCCAGCGACAGGTCGATGCCGCTGAGCAAAAAATTCAGCAACTGGAACGGGAAGAACAAGCACAACAGGAATCCGTCCACCAGAGATCGGTAGAAGAACTGGTGCTGGCCCGACGCGTTCACAGCTCGTTCCATCGATGAATGATCCTGGAGCACTCCCCATCAGTTCATCTAGCCCGCAGTTCATCTAGCACGCCAGTTCATCCATCCAGGTGCTTGTGGAAGAACTCCAGCGTCCTCTTCCAGGCCAACTCCGCGGAGGCCTTGTCGTACCGTGGCGTCGTGTCGTTGTGAAAGCCGTGGTTGGCCTTTGGATAGAAATGAGCGGTGTAGGCAACTTTGGCCTCCTGCAGCGCTTTCTCGTAGGCCGGCCAGCCCTCGTTGATCCGCTGATCCAGCTCGGCATAGTGCAGCAGCAGCGGCACCTTGATCTTGGCTGCATCGGCGACCGCCGCCTGCCTGCCATAAAAAGGAACCGCAGCCGCAATCACATCCGATGCCCGCACCGCCAGTTCGTTGGCGATGCCGCCGCCGTAACAGAATCCAACCACTCCCACCTTGCCGTTCGAGGCGGGGTGATCCCGCAGGACTTTCGCGGCTGCGAGAAAATCCTCTCGCATCTGATCGGGGTCCCGTTTGGCTTGCATCTGACGCCCCTCGTCGTCGGTGCCGGGATAGCCCCCCAGGGGCGAAAGAGCGTCAGGTGCAAGGGCGAGAAACCCGGCGACCGCTAGCCGCCTGGCGACATCTTCGATGTAAGGATTGAGCCCACGGTTTTCATGGACCACCAGAACTGCTGGATGCTTCTCCTTGTTGTCTGCTGGCCAAGCGATCAGCCCCGAAATCTTGCCGCCACCCTGCGGCGAATCGAAGTCGTAGCGCTGCGTCTTGATACGCGGGTCATTGGCTGGTACCTGCTGAGCCCATGAGTAGTTGGGAGCCAAACGAGCCAGCACGGCTTCGGCAGCCACTCCGCCCGCGACCACCGTCGCGACGCGATTGAGAAAATCCCGCCGCTCGATCCGCCCATGAGCGTAATCGTCATACCAGTCGAGAATCCTCTGATCAAATTGATCTGCTGTCTCCCGGTCCACTCGCCCCCCCTTCGACTCGTTCATCGTCTCTCCCTATTTTCCAGCAGTCGCGAATCGTACCCAGCCCATCGCCGAACCCAACCGTTCAACGGCGCGCCTCGGGGCATTAACATAGCCGATCCATTCGGTCGACAGTAGCTGCCCATTCGGGCTAGAGGCCTGATGGAATGGGAGTTGTACCCGATGTCCATCCAAGGAAAAGGGATGCACGCAAATCCGGTCCGGATGCCCACTCGGGACGTCCGGCTCGGACTTTGTTCTCGCCTCATTGCGATTCCCAAGGCTTTGCCGCGATGCCATCTGGGCCACTGGCTTTATTGAGGGCTTCGTCTATCCAAGCAGTCGCCGCGCCTCTTCCAGGTCGATGCGAATAAGACATCCGAATTCTCTAGGAAACTCCACCGAAACGCGCGCGTGAACGGCTCCCTGCCGATCGTCGCACTGAATCGTTTGGTCGAGAGGAAATACCCCCTCGTGCCAGACATTTGGGTGTATGTAAAGCCCCTTCGTGCCGTCGAAAAGAAAGGCCACGAAATGATGCGGCAGCACATCGTCGCCAGGAAGAGCCAGTGGAACTAGAAATGGATGGGGCGATCGAGGGAAAAAAGACTGCCCACCGTCCGGATGGTAGTTGGCATGCCAAAGCAAAGCCTGTTTCGGCTGAACCAACAGCTTGCGATCGGCAAAAGACGGCTCACAGGAGAATCCCAGCACGTATTCCCCTCCGACAGCTTGGTTGGAACCCAAAAGCACCTGCCCCTCCCAAGTGGCTTGAAAAACCCCTTCCTTGATGCCACCCTGGTCTCCCGAGTCAAGGTCGACCGGACGCCACCCACTTGCTGGCCATCGCACAATCTCGATGGAGCGACCGTTTGAGGAAGCCAAGAGTTCTCCGTAGCCCTTTAGACTCTGCTCGGTGGCAACGACCACTGGCATCGTCACCCACTCTAGCCCCATTGGAATCTGAGGATCAAGATATCGCGGAGGAATCCCATCCATTTGCGTCTCGCAGTTCCAGCAGATACTCCATTCAAAAACAAAAAAGGGTACTGCGAGGCTGGGGGCTTTCGCAGTACCCCGTTTGACGGCGATCAACGACCGACGTCATCGACAAGCCTTCCCATCAGCGAAGGCTTGCCCTTGTCCGACGCGCCCGACGCAATCCATAAAGCCCCACGGCGCTCACCAGCAGCATCGAAGAAGGCTCTGGAATCGCCGTGATCGTGTAGGTGGCATTGAATCCCTGGACGGGGAGTCCTGCCAGCGTCGGGCTGTTGGCGTTCAACTGATCCAACGACATCGTATAGGTCCCCAGCGCCACACCAGTGGTGTCCAGAGTCAATCGGCCGTAAAGCTGATCGGTGGTACCAATGTCGATCCCGCCCAACTGAAAATTGGTCGAGAACGCCTGTCCGGTGGTCGTGGTGATGTCGAAGGGTGTTGCACCCAGCAGGAAGGTAACGCCCGAAATGAACGTGCCGCCGGTGCCATTTCCAGCACCTGCGTTCACGTTCACGTCGACACCATCCACCTTCTGCGTACCTGAACTGGATCGGATGAAGACCTCAAAGATCCCAGTCGATCCCTGCGTGATGGTCTGGCTGAGCGGCGAGACGGAGAAGACGATCTCCGCCCTTCCGACCGAACTCAGAAACCCCAGCAGCATCACTAGTGACAGACAAAAACGCACCATAAACACCTTCCTTTCAGACGACTGGCCTTAGGTCAAATCACACACATGATTCGACATCTCCTCGGCCGACATGCCTACAAACCGAAATCCCAGAATGAACGCCGCTGGCGACCTAGATTCGAAAACAGATAGTCTGCAAGCGATTCGTACGAAGAGTTGGCTGTGTCGTTTTCGACTTGGCTCTCCGTCTCATGCCCCTCCGACTCCCCCTGCAGTACCATCGGCGAAGCAACTTGCGTCATCGGCTCCCTCCGGACACCATGAATGACTCCGGTATCTCGCACTCCGATTCCGCTGGATCGCTTCTGGTCGCTGCCGATCGCCCCACTTCCACCAGGAAGGCCAGCCCCCAGGTCGAAACCAAAAGTGCCAAAACCTCCCTCGCCTTCACCCCCATCACCGGACGCGGGGATGGTGATGTTGCCGATCAGCACCGAATTGGAAATGCGACTTTGCAGGAACGATAGGTCGGCACTGGTAATGCGTCGGTCTTTGTTGACGTCCCGCATGTCGGTGATCGACACAATCGCGGTGCCGATCGACCCCTGCACACCGCTCACGTCAGCCGATGTCAATCGATACGGTGCAACCCCATTGACCTCACCCAGTGCATGCCCCAGGTAGTAAACATCTCGCTCAATCAGACCCGTGTTGGCATTCGCCTTGACGATGATCTGAAGCCAACGATTGGTGATCACCCCATCAGCCCACTCGAGCCGGACGCGCGATGGCTGCCCCGCCGTTGCGGTGACCTCGATCGCCGTCGGTGCAGGAGCCGAAACCCAACTGCTTGGGTTCTGCGTCCCGCTAGCGCCTTGAGGTGACATTCGGAAGGTAAAGTCGTCAACGGTCAGCGAGGATGCGGCCAAACCGGCAACATCCAGAACAATGCCGTTAATCCCGCGACTGTAGTTGATCACGTTGGCAAAGGTGGTCGTCTGCGCCACGTTCGACGCTTTCAAAAGCTGCTTGCCCGTATCCAACGCACCATCCACTCCGCCAGTCGATTCAAACCCCGAACCGTTGTAGAAGACCTTGCGGTTGGTCACCGTTACCAGCGCTGCAATCGAGAAACTGACGCTGGAGCTGCCGCCATCTTCGTCCGTCGCAGTGATCGTGACGTTCTGAGTCGGCACGGCACCGGTGGTCGCCAGCGACCAGGTCCAGGTTCCATCCCCGTTCTTCACGACGTCCCCAAGGGAAGCAGAGAGAGTTACGGTATCAGCGGCCACGTCGGTCCACGTCCCCGAGTTGGTCAATGTCGAAAGAGCCGGTCCAGAAACCGAAGCGCTGCTGACGGTCAAGCCAGGTGCCTTGTTGGTTACTTCGTAGGTGAAACTGGTTGTGACAACGCCTCGTTTGCCGTCGTTGGCAGTTATCACTACCGTCTGCACTGCCTGCTGATCCGCAGCCGATGCCGACCAAGTCCATGTGCCATCGCCATTTCGGACCACACTTCCTACCGAGGCAGAGAGGTTGACCAAGTCGCCGTCGATATCGGACCACGTTCCCGAATTGGTGCCGTCCGGACCTTCCTGAACCACGACCGCTGCATTGTTGACCGCCAGGATCGGCCGAGTATTGATCACGATATAACCGGGCGACCCCTTATCCGCCACATTGTAGGTCGCTCCAGTTGCCTGCACAGCGCCATCGTTTCCTACAACGCTCGATCGCCAGTTTGCACCGACGTTGTTGTCGGTGGACACATCCCGGAGGTAGATGCTGGAACCGTTGACATAGGCCGGCCATACCGTTCCGTCTTCGGCAAAGTTCACCTCGTCCAGACCGACAAAGACCGCATTTCGCAAAATGAGGATTTCATTCGCCAGTGTCGGGGAATTGTCGAGACTTCCCCAGAAAAGCCCTGCCAATTTCGCCGCTGCTGGCACCTGAAACTGAGTCCTCAGATTGCCTTCAGGGTTGTTGCCGAAGGCGGCGTTGTAGGCTACTAGCACCTCCCCCGGTGCCAACAGCGTCCCCGCTGCAAATGCCGACCAATTGCTGGTGTCCTCATCGTCCAGTACCCAACCCGATAGATCGGCGGTGGTCGTACCCCCATTGTAAAGCTCGATCCATTCAGTCAACGGCTCGCTTCCCGCCGGATCGTACATGATCTCGGTGATCATCACCGAACCTGACTCGTCATCGGTCACCGTCAGCGCCAAATTGCCGGTAACATAGCCGCCCGAACTGGCCGAAATGGCCACCGACTGAGTGCTGTCGAAGTAACTGTCGTCGACCACGGTGATGCTGAAATCGACCGAGGCCTGTCCATCCGGAATCGTCACCGTTGCAGGCACCGTGGCGACCGAGTTGTTGGACGAAGAAAGATTCACCAACAGTGCGCCAGTGCTGCCAAGCGTACGGGTCACTGTGCCGGTTACGACACCAACGTTTTCTGCGACAGTGGTTGGACTGGTGGTAACCAAAAGAGCCGGAGCTTCTGCGGTGCTGAAGTTCCACGTCGTCGTGTCGGTCACGCCGGGAAACACCAAGGCATCCACCGTCCCGGTGATCATCAGATTGTCGATCGCCCACCACCAGTCATTCGTTCCCGTCAGGCCCCAACGGAAAACCATCTGCCCGTCGTCGGGATTGGGAACGTCCACCCCACGCCGCTCATTGACGTTGGGGGCCGTCGCCGTACCGAGAGTGTTGCTTGAGTCAAGCGTCAGCAAATTGGTCCAGGTCGCACCGTTGTCGTAAGAGACATCCAACATGCCCTGCATGTTCGCCGGAACGTGCGGAACGAAGGTACCTCCGCTCTCAGGCCGAAAACTCGAATCGAACTCGATCCTTACCGAGTTGGGCGCAACCGACGCGAGGTTCATCGGGTTGGTCGACATCTTGCTATTGAACTGGTTGTTCGGGGAAGTAAAGGTGTCATCCCATTCGTCGGTGTCGCCGACCGCGATGGTGTTGGTGCCTCGCCCGAAGTTCGCTCGACTCTGGCCACCCTGTGTCTGCCAGAAACTCTTGGCCGCCATCGTCCAACCCCGCCACTCAGGCACGCCACCGAATGGCATCTGGCTGTTATCGACCGACCATCCCGACGGCGGCGTTGCCGTCCAATCTTTGCCATCCGGAGTCACCCCGACGGTTTCGAAGACAGCAGGTCCCAACGGCAGCAACTCAAAATCCTGGCTCAGCAACGGAACCCCAGGGGTCGTATTGGCCAGCACGCTGAGAATCGCACCGCGATCAATCCGCACGTAGTAGTCGGTCAAACCCTGCAGATCGACCGTTGGATCGATCGTCAGGGTGCTGCCTGCAATGGTGACCTGAGTGCTGTTGACGTCGATTGCGATCCTTGCCTTGTTATCCGACGCATGGACCAAATAGATGAATCCATTCCCCTTCTTGATCGGCTGATCAAAAAGGACGTCCAGATTTGCGCCAACCGCAACTCCCGTGCTGTTGTCGGCTGGAGTGACCGAAACGATTTTCGGGAAGTCGTCATCCAGCACATTGATCTGCGCAGGGACAGAGAAATAATCGACCACCGAAGCGTCGATCGTAACGACCTGAGTGCCATCGACAATCGTGTCGTCCACTCCGGTGATCGAGAAGGTAGCGGAGGCCTGACCGTCGGGAATCGTCACCGTCGCCGGCACGATCGCTTCCCCGACATCGCTGCTGCTGAGCGTCACTACGAGGTCGCCGGTGGTGCTGAGATTCCGCGTCACCGTCCCGGTTGCAATACCACCATTTTCACTGATCGATCCCGGGTTCACCGTAATTGTCAGCGTCGGCGCCTCGGCCGTTCGGAAACTCCAGGCCGCAGGGTCTCCGATCCCTGAGAAAGGAATGCCTGCCCTCTCACCCCAGATCTTCAAATTGTCGATCGTCCACCACCAGTTGTTGCCTGCGTTCTGCAAGCCAAACTTGAACTTCAAGATGCCGGTCGCCGGGGTATTCAGCGGCGCATCGACCGTGGCACCACCTATGTATTGACCAAAGGTGTTGGTGGAATTGATGACGATCCTATCGTTCCGCCCATCGTTGGTGTTGCTAGCGTCCCCAAAGAAAAGCAGCGGCCCCCAAGTCGCTCCATCGTCGTAGCTCACCTCCACCGTTCCAAACTGAGGAAGTTCCGGATAGTAGCTGGAGTCGAATTCCAGGTTCACCGAACCGGGGGTGATCCCCGCCAGGTTAAGACCCGGTGTCACCAGAAAGCTGTTGAAGGCTCCTGTCCCGTGGGGAAAGTCATCCCAGGCATCGGCGTCGGCCACCACAACGGTGCCACTGCCGCGCGCGAACCGACTGCGGCTTTGATCCCCTTGTTGTCCCACCCACGAGTTCTTCCCCATAAAAGACCAGCCACGGAAAGGAGAATCCCCTGTAGGCATCAACGCGTTATCAACCACATATCCGGCCGGTGGTTGAAGGCTGTAGTCGGTACCATCTCCCCCTAGAACCCCTGTCGGAAACGGCAGCAAGGGAACGTAGTCGAACGATTCGGAGAGGAAAGTGACGTTGGGCGTGAGGTCCACCGAGGTATCCAGCACCACTCCATCGTCCATCAGGATGTAGTAGTCGGTCAGACCGAAGAGATTTCTCGTCGGATCGATCGTCATCGTGGATCCGGTAACCGTCACGTTGGAACTGCGGACGTCGATCGTCTCAAATGCAAATCCAGTGGACGCATCGATGATCCGGATATTCCCACTACCCTTGACGATGTTGGTGTCGAAGACTACCTCGAAGTTGCTCTTGTAATCGACCGTCGTTGCATTATCGGGAGGGGTCAGCGAGACGATTTTCGGGCCTTCATCATCGAGGACCACGATCGAACTGGTCGCCGTAGCCCAACCGCTGGCGGTGGCGGTGATCACCGCTGTCTGTGCCCGATCGCTCAACAGGTCATCGACTGCAGTGATCGTGAAGGTGACCGAGCTTTGTCCATCGGGAATGGTCACCGAGGCAGGAACGGTCGCTTCGGTCGTGTCGCTGCTGGCGAGAGTCACCACGAGGTCGCCGGTAGGCAGGTTGTTTCGCGAAAGAGTCGCTGTTGCTGTCCCCCCATTTTCGCTCATCGAAGCCCTATCGATCGAAAGCGTGAGACGCGGCGATTCGGGCGTCGCGAAATTCCAATAGAGCGGGTCGGATACCCCTCCAAATGGAACGCCGTTGACCGTTCCAGTCACCAGCAGGTTGTCGATCGCCCACCACCAATCGTTGCGCCCAGTGACGGTGTAACGAAATACCATGGTGCCTGAATCGGGATTCGATATTGCAGCAAAGGGTGCATTCCCCAAGCCATCGGTGCTGACGCCCGTATTGGTACCCGACACCAATCGCTCGTTGATGCTCTTGTTGACAAATCCAGTCACAGGATTGTTTGCGGTGTTGGTGGTGTTTGCTGGATTGAGCGTCAGCAGATTGTTCCAGGTGGTTCCGCCGTCGTAACTGACCTCCAGAGTCCCAACCTGGCTGTCTTCAGGTCGGAAACTGGAATCGAATTCGAATTTGACAGTGTTGGGCGCCACTCCAGTCAAATCGATCGGCTTGGTCAGAAGTTTGGCGTTGAAGTCGGGCTGCGTCCCTGTGGCGTCGTCGAACTCATCCGAGTCACCCACGGCAATCACATTGGAGCCAAGGGTGAACTGATCGCGAGCCTGATTGTCGGCGTTGAACCAGAACTCTTTTCGGGCAAAGGTCCAGCCGTCCCATTCGGGCACGCCTGCCACCTGTCCAGTACCAGGAACCATGGCCGAGTTGTCGCGGACGAAACCAAGCGGTGGCACATCGGTCCAGTCGTTGATTCCGTTGCCCGACGTCTCAAAAACCTGCGGTTTCAAAGGGAGAAAATCAAAATTCTGACTCAGCAAAGTAGCCCCAGGCGTCTGTCCGGTGGAAGCATCCAGAAAAGCCCCTGAATCGACGTAGACGGTGTAGGTGTTATCCAGTTCCAGATCGATCGGTAGATCGATTCGCACCTCCGACCCTGTGATCGCGACGTTGCTGGACCGCACGTCGACCGCAACGCCAAGCGAGTTAAGCGATTGTCGCACGACGTAGATGTTTCCTTGCCCCTTGACGACCGATTCGTTGAACTGGATCACCAAGTCCGAATTCAACGGCACGTTGGTCGATCCATCGAGCGGACTGATCGAGAGAATGTTCAGCGCCATCAATTCGCGCCGTTCCAGTTGCTCAAATCGCCTCCGACGTGACTCCAACTGACGTCGCCGCCCCCGGCTACCAGATCGCGCAAGCATCTTTGCAATCGCACTCGTGATCCCGTCCCGTTTTCCAGTTGGCTTCATTTTCATGGATCATTCCTTTGCTCGATCACCGCAGTTCCAAACAACGCCACACCCACTCGTTGCACATCCCCCAACCGCTAGCGCTTGCCATGGCAATGGACTTATTGGAACCAAACCGTGCGAAAGGCCTGTGTGGAAGCGTTGAAGGTGCCATGAAGAGTTGATGGAGAGTTCCACACAGACTTTGAAGTCCATTTCTTCACATGCTTCAGTGAAGCCCCTGATCTGCTGGACTTGTGGGCGTTGCCGAATGGAATCCTTCGATGGGAAAGCGAATCAGATCGAACCTTCTTTTAGGAAACACTGGGCATTGAAGGCGATGACAATGCGGTCGATCTGCCCCTGGTAGGGGAGCCCAGAATGAAGCAGATAAGAGGGAAATATCAGCAATAGCCCATTCTCGATCGGAAGGTCGAGAGCTGGCACCAAGTACCGGTTCCCCGCGTCGCGGTAGCCTCCCCCGCGATCCAGCGGACTATAGAAGCGACTGCCTCCGTTGGGAGCCCCTTCCGACCTCTTTCCGGGGCCATCGGATTGGCCGACCTGCAGATAAAAAATTCCGCACCAACTGCATCCGTGATGGAGGTGCGCATCATGGAAGCCACCAGCGTTGGTGATGTGGTACCAACTGTCCGGAAAATCGATCTCCAGATCCTTCGCCGAAAACGCATGGTCATTCGCAATGGCCACCGCCGCAGCCACCGCCGATCGAATGTAAGCCACCAGTTCCTGCAAACCCTCATCCGGATCATGAAAGAGATCAAAGTGACTCTCATACAGCCCCTGTGAACTTTTCGCCGACGTCGCGATACCGCTTTCTACAGGCTCCCTCTGCATCGCCTTTCTCTGTTGCAGCAACTGAACAAGTGCCTCACCTTGCTCTCTCTGCCGCGGCCAATGGCTCACAAAAAACATCGTCGACCACGCTTTGATGCCACGAAGAGCCAACTTGGGGTCCATCAACCAGCTCCTTTCACTCGCTATTTGCAGTCAAGCCTTAAACTAGGGCATGCCGATGGGCTTTTTGCATTGATTTAGGTTAAGGATTGATTCAGAAACGGTTGCGTTTCCATCAAGACAACCCCGCACCGTGGCTCGGTGGCTAATCTGAAACCTTCGAATACAACCAGTCCGATTCGTTGCGGGAGATCAGCGATTCATGTCCGATCCCTCGGCTTCCAGCCATCAGGTCGGTGCCAGGTGGAGCACCTTCCAGATACAGCCCACCTTCACCACGCTGGTGGGGCGATTCCAGGTGCAACAGCCGTCTGTCTGGTTGAACCCTTTGCTGGCGATGGTTTTAGAGCGAGAAAAATCAGAGCCTTCGATCGACTACGCCAACTGCGGTGGATGGCATTCCGGCGCCAACCTACTCGATTGGCAGGGAGAACCGATTGGGGCACTAAGGCAAGCGATTACCGAATGCCTCACAGCGATGGTGCAGGCCACCAGTCAGCTGCCCGAAGCACAGCCATCTCCTCAGAGCGTCAGAGGAAGCTTTCGAATCAGCGCCTGGGCGAACGTAGCACGACAGGGCAACTACCATCGACTGCACAATCATCCAGGTTCCAGCTGGTCCGGCTGCCTCTACCTGACCGGTTCAGCGGACCAGTCACTCGCGGGAGTTCTAGAACTCAACGACCCTCGTCCATTCACCGAAATGGTCCCTATGCCCTATCATCCCTGCGGCCAACGTTTTCTGGTTCGCCCGCAACCGGGCCTGTTGATTATCTTCCCGAGCTGGGTTTATCACTTCGTCCATCCCAGCAATAGCCCAGACCCACGCGTCTCGATCGCCTTCAACGCTCAGTGGCTTCCCCAGCCATGATCCCCACTTCGGAACAAAAGCAGCGGCTGTCCCAGGTTCTAGTCGAATCGCCTCTTTGGCTTCCGGTCCATTGGCAGGATGACCCCTGCAGACTTCTGTGTGCGCAGCTATCGCAGACCCAATATCAGCAAGCCAGCTTTCTCGATCATCGCGCAGGCTTGAATCGAGTGCCCCAAGCGGAATTGCAGTGGGACTGGGTTGCCCAAGCCGTCGATTCCTTGCCAATCGATTGCCATTTCCTGTTCCACATCTCCCATGTCGGATCCACCCTGCTGGCTCGCATCCTGGGTACCCACCCCAACATCCTGTCAGTGCGGGAACCGATCATTCTTCGGCAATGCCTCGAACAAGTCTCGCCGCAACGAACCCAGGACACCATGCGATTGCTCTGCCGCACCTTCACACCTCTTCAAAAGGTACTCCTGAAACCGACCAGCATCATCAACGAAATCGCCCAGACGCTGATGGATCTGAGTCAGGACTCGCGCGCTGTCCTGCTATGGACGCGGCCGGAAATTTTCGTCCCAAATCTTTTGGAGGGATCACCCAGCGACCTAGATCGCTTTACGCAAAGTCGCCATCGAAGACTGATGGAATTGCTCCCGTCGTTCTCGCTCGACCCTCAGCTTACAGGAGACCTTGCCGACCTTTCACCAGGCCAAGCCGCAGCGATGAACTGGCTGTGTGAATGGCTGACCTTATACCGATTGCATGCGGTGCTGCCGACGAGATGCATCCTAGTCGACTTCGATGACTTGCTGGATCGTTGGGATGAAGGTCTAGCCCAAATCGCCTCGTGGCTTGGCCTGCGGGGCGGCGTCGCGGAAATCGATCCATCGTCATTCCTTAGCCGCTACGCGAAAGAATTATCTGTGGCCTTCGGCCCGATGCGAAGAAAGGAATTGACCAAGCAGGCTCAACACTCCCATGGTGTGGAAACCAACAAGGCAGTCGAGTGGCTGCAGCGATTTCGCAACCCCCAACTGCCTCTTTTGGATTCGATACTTGCTTCCTGCAGGAAGATCGGTCTCTGAAATCACTGCCGCTCCGACGACCGGAAAATCGGAAGAGGCTCGTGAATCCCTTCACGGCTGCTCTGTAAATCCTCCCCCAGGGCCTTCGCCAACGTAGCGGCAACCTGAGCCTGTTGAAACCTCCCACCCTGATCGACCCCCTTCAGCTCGACCCCAGCCCCAAAGGCCGCAATCCAAATTCGCTCGGAACCAGGCAGCGTCGAGCCGTGATTCTTCCAACCTTCCCTTCCATCTCCCCGGCCGTGATCGGTCGTCACCAGAAAGAGTGTCTTTCCCGAGTAAGAGTCGATCGACTGAGTCGCCTGCCAAAGACGCCGAATCATTTCATCATTTTGCGTCGCGGTGAGCAGATAGCGGTCGTATCGACCACCGTGAGCCCAATCGTCGGTCTCGCCAAGCGACACAAACAAAACCCTAGGCTGGTTGCGCTTCAAGCTGTCCAGCGCTGCCAGATAGGTTAATGAGTCATAGCGAACACCATCCCACTCTCGAAACAGCAGCTCCTGAACCGTGTTGATGGCCTGCTGTGTCTCACTGACCGAACCTTCAAATTTCTGCCAACCTGCATTGACGGGAATCCCGCTTCGCGGCGCATTCAAGATATATGGAAAAACATCCCATGAACCAAAGGCCTCGATCCGCCCTCGATACTTCGGCATCTGGTGCAGCCACTCTAGAACCGTCACGTTCTTGTTATGCTTTTTGTCGTTCGAGTCGACAGCTGGATCGGCTCGCCCAGAAAGTATCTCGTTGTAACCCGGATAAGAAAAATACTTTCCGTTGGTCACTTCCACCACACTATCGCTCTCCACATCACCAGCGATCCAGCCATCCTCTTCCGCCATCTGCCATAAAAAAGGAAGCAGCCGCTTTCGCCGTTCCTCTCGATCTTCGCGCCAGTACGCCTCTCGACACTGCTCAGGGTTCTTCACCCCGTTGTCGGCGGCGATCAATCGCTGATCTGCTCCCGAAAAGACTTCTTCGGGTCGCAAACCATCCAGCGTGATCAGCACCACTGCCTCAGCAAACGCCTCCTGCGGCTGGTAGAAACCGAACGCGTCACTGGTAGCAGCAACCGCCAGGATAAAAAAAAGGGCAGCCCAATAAAGCGACTCGGCCAGCCAGCCCAAAAGCATCAACGCCACCTTCCGTCGATCCCCTAGCATGGCTCACTCCGGCTTTTTGCGCCATTCGATTTGGTCAAAGAGTTGGCCTTCCAGATCGTAGGCCTTTAGCTCCAGAATATTCCCGTTGATCGCAACGTATACAAAGTGATGCCCGCGTTTGACATTGTTTTGAAATGGTGGCCGGATCGGACCCGCCTGCTCCAGCCCACCCCCACCTCCTCCGGTGATCATGTAAACCGTACCCCGAGTCTGGTCCGGCTTGCCCGCAAACACCGGCCACGTCCGCTCGTAAGAATGAATGTGGCCAGTCCAAACAATGTCGACGCCATAATGGTCGAATAGCTCAGCCATGAGACGAGCCTTCTGGTCTCCCCAGGTACTCTTCCCCTTCCAGAGATTTCCATAGTCATCTTCATCGGAAGAGTAGGGCGGATGGTGGAAGCTAACAAACTTCCAAACAATCGATCGATCGCCCGACTGCCGCTCAGCTTCCAACCGCTTCAGTTGATCTTCCAGCCACAAATACTGCTCGCTTTGCGGATCCATTTTCTTATTGGAGTCTAGCATGAAGAAACGAGCGTTTCCGTAATCGAAGGTGTAATAATATTCGGGATCAGGCAGATCCATATACCGATAGTAATGATCTGCATTCCGTTCGTGATTCCCAAGCACTGGATAGAAAGGAACTCGACTGATCAGTGGACTAAGACTTTCAAAGAACTCCTTGACCCATTGCTCCTTGCGAAGTCCATCGTCCACCAAGTCCCCTGGCACGATCATGAAGTTGGGCCGCAGACCCCAGGCATGCTGTGCCAGCTTTCCATTGACTTTAGGATTCCCCTGTGTGTCTGCAATGACCGCAAATGCAAACGGTGTCTCAGGAAGCGAAGCCGTCTGGAAGGAGCGAATCGAAGAAGCAACCTCCTGCCCAGTCGCTCGATCCTTCCCGATGACACGGTAGTAATACCCCATCTCCGGCTTCAATCGCTCCAACTTGGCGGTGTGGATCAGTCCATCGCTGCTGCTTGCCAGCGTTTCGGCACCGAAAGCGGTTGTCTCTCCGTAGACGACACGGACATCGGAAACCGCCACCGACTCGCAGACAACGCTGATGCGATCCCTGGTGGCGTATTGCAGAAAAGGTTCGATCACGAAGACAGAGCTGGAGGTCGGGCGCACTTCGGCAGGCAGTTCCGACCATTCGCTGTGGTGCCCAAACTCATGCTCCACCCAGGCGGGCTTGGCCGCCAAATCGTAGACCTGAGCCGATCCCAGGCGCCCCACCATCGGAAAGTTTTCGTTGCTGTCGCGATAGGCTCCCAGAACCACATGCCCTCGATCAGGGTAGAGAATTTTGCCCCCTTGGGCATTCGATCTCCCCTCCAACTTTCCATTCACCCAAATCTGCTGCTCGTTGCCGTCGTAGACCCCGACCACATGGTACCAACGCCCGGGTTCCACGGATGAAGTAGCGGATAGGTAGGTCATCGTTCCATCCCCATCATCAGCCTTCTCCGTCGATAGACCAAAGGTGAAGCTTTGGCGGTTGTATCCCAGCACCCAGCCTTTCTCCAGCGAGCCGGTATCCTCGAAGGCTGATACAATCCCGCCATCCGGAAGCAGTTCATCCAGGCTAACCCAAGCGGAGACGGTCAGGGTATCAACAGGAAGCCATTGCAGATGCTCCTGCCAACTCCCCTCCGCCAAAAAGCCCTCGAAGTCCGCATCGATTCGAAGGCAACTCACCGCACCATTGTTTTGAATCAGCGGCGCGATGTTCGCGCGAAGATCGGGTCCTGACTGCGCTTTGAGCCGCCCCCCGTCCATGTACTTTGGCTTGCACAGCCAGTGTGCGCGAGGATCGGGACCTTCATGAGCGATCGCCGAGCCCGTCCACATCAACAACACAAGTAAACCGTTGCAGACACAGTTCCATCTGATCCCCATCGCGAACCTCCTGCCGTCCGAAACCGACCCTTCGGATGAAATGCCCCATCCATCGCACTGCAAGTCGCCTGGAGGGGCTAAAGCAAAACTAGTCGCTTGAACTGTCGGTTCGGCCCGTTGCCCTACTGCTCTTCCGTAGCCCCAGACTCTCCTTCATTCCGGGTCCCTAGGGCACTGTAGATGGTGGGCTGAACCGTCTGTCCGATGAACCGAACAGAACCATCCGCAAATCCGAAGTTCGCTCCACCCGTGTGCTTGCTTCCAAAGCTCAATTCGTAGGCGGCAAACGCTGCTGTACCCGGAGCCACCCTCGGCAGATTCATAGGAACCCCGGTAGAACCCAGAAACTCCGACATATCCCCTTGGTTATTGGTGTCTGCGTCGTCGCCACCAAACGCCCAATGGTCCTTCCTGCCTTGATTGCTGGCGTTGTTTTCACGGATCACACCCATCTCCGGAACCGCACGCAAATCTCCTTCCGCTTCTCCAAAAGCAATCGTGTTGGAGGTGCCATCGGTGACGCTAGCCATGTCGCTGCCTCGAAATCCAAACGATTTTCCATCGTAGGTGATGCGTTGGTGCGGCTGCTTATTGATAAAGACTCCATCCAAATCGCTGATCACCTCGGTCCAGCCGCTGGTTCCCCACGGCGTGTTGGCCAATTGCCTTCGACGGTCATTCGTAATTTTACCAGACACGCAGCCAAGATAATTGGTCGGCGCGCGCCGCTGGACAATCCAGTTGTCACCAGAAATGTCCGCAACGGATTGAGGAAATGTCGATGAGGGACATCGGAACACGTTTAGCCGCTGCTCGCAAACGTAAATGTTCTTGAAAAACCGGTTGTAAGCCCGGTTGTTCAATGCAGCTTCCCCGGTGATGCCTGGAAGAGGAAATGCCCACTGGTAATTGCCGAAACTGTCCTCCTGCATCGTCAGCAGATCGTATGCCGTCGTCTGCTCCAGGAAAGGGAGCAAGAGAGCGTGCCACGAGGTACCTACTTCAAATTCAACTGCCATCGGGAAACCTTTATGGGTCCCGTGGAAATTCTGCAGGGCCAGCCCCAATTGCTTGATGTTGTTCTGGCAGCTCATTCTCCTGGCCGCCTCGCGAGCCGCCTGCACGGCAGGCAACAGTAGCCCAACCAGAATGCCGATGATCGCAATCACAACCAGCAGCTCGACCAGCGTGAAACCACGCCGTGATAGGACATCCTTATTCATCTTCCGCCCCCCCTTTACGATCCTGCGTAAGTTGCTGCGGCTGCACCGCGATATCAAAATCAAAAACGTTGACGATGTTTTTCTTGACAACACACGACTCTGGCGTGGTGCTGGGACTCTCGTAGCTCTCAGGAAAAAGATTGATTACCCCACCTTCCACTTCGCTGGGCTTGATCTCAAAAGGAAGTGGTTTTCCCTCTGAGTCGACCCATGCGACAAAAGTCACTTTGTATTTGCCGGCCCAGATGCCAAGTTCACCTTGCGGATGCTGCATGGTGTAGCTTCCCTGCGTATCGGTGACTCCGAACCCGAAGCCATGACGGTCCGGAAGAAACTCTTCGACGTCGGGGAAGAAACCCACCTTGCAGTTTCCCACTGGCTTGCCGTTGATCTTCACAGTGCCTTTAACTTCCTGCATCGGTGGCTTGCCACATCCGGCAATCAATCCCAAACCCACCCAAGCGATGCACCACCGCAACGAACACAATCCAAACAGCCGCTCGAAGAAGTGGACCCACATGGAAACTCTCTCTTTCGTGCGACGAAACCGCGTCGCGTGACTCCTTCGGATCCGCCGCAACAATCCGAGCATTGCGAAATCATGATGTCGAAAGAGTACCAAACCATCGGAAAGGCAGAAGCAATCGATCGGTTAAGACTGCGCTAGGATTCGATGAGGGACACAACGACTGACAAGATGCGTCGATTGGCTAAGACAACCAACATTCCACTTCATGAAGACAACACGATCTTTCGTTAATTCCTAACGGTCCTCTCCTCCGGCCTCTGCTCCGTCTCGCCAGAAGACGTTTGCGTCGCTACTCGTAAACGCCTTCGAACGATCAGTTGCTGAAACAAAAGACAGAAGCCAGTTCGTTGGATCTCAGATATCCCCGATCCCTGAATCGCGTCATCTCTCGCCTGCCTGCGATGCGGACAATCACTCCCTTCCTTGACGCCAGGGGATCCAGCTCTTCGAATAGGTGCACGTCCCGATCATTTTCTTTAGTTCAACAGGAAGGTTCTCATCGATGCATCCCGCGATCGAGTTCATCGTCCAATGCTTTGAGACCAAGGGAGATGGAGTCTACGGGGATGAGCAAGTCACGCAGCGGCAGCATGCGCTGCAGTCGGCCAAACTAGCCGTCGATCATCATGCCTGCGACTCGCTTGTGGCTGCTGCCCTCCTGCACGATCTGGGGCACATCCTGGCCGACGATCCCATGCCCGATTCCCGCCAGAAGAACCTCGATGATCGACATGAATACCGCGCCTACGATTGGCTGGTGGAAGCCTTTGGAAAAGCCGTCGCCGAACCGATCGGCAACCATGTGCTCGCCAAACGATACCTCTGCACGACGGAAGCGGGATATCTAGAGAAGCTGTCGCCGACATCGCACAAAAGCTACCTCGATCAGGGTGGACCGCTACCTCCAGCGGCATGCAGGCAGTTCGAGGCATCGGAGTTTTTCGAAGACTCTGTCCGACTGAGACGCTGGGACGATCTGGCCAAAGACCCCCATCTGCAAACCCCGACTCTGGAAAGCTACATTCCTCTCTTGGAGCGACTGCTGGCCAAATCAACCGAGTCCTGCAATTCAACGGCGCCTTAGAAAATGTGCCGTGATGCCAAAGCAGCGCCCCCTCGGGAGACGACGATCCCCAACGCTCCCTCGCCGCCCGAAAGCTCCAACGACACTCGATCGGTCCACCGGATTCCGCTGCTGCATGACTGGCACACGCACCCAATGCTTTATAGCGCTTTCCTGGATGCGATCGATCTCATGCAGATCGCAACGCGCCCCCAAGAAGCTCAAAACGCCATCGCCGATCACGCCAGTATGTCCCTCGATGCATGGACCATCGCGTACGGATGGGATCCCCAAGTGCTCCCGCTCGAATCGCTCGCCCTCGATCGCATCCCTCAGCCTGTTGTCCTGCTCCACCGCTCGCTGCACGGCGTGGCCATCAACCGCGCCGGCCACCTTTTGCTGGTCCGCCAAGACTCTCACGCCGCCAACTCGATCGATGATCCCCAATGGGTCGAAGAGAACCTGCGACGGGTCCTGAATTTGTTTGTGCTCCCTGGCGCATCGGCCGATCGACTTCGGAACTTCTACCGTCGCTTGGCGAGGGAGCACGGCATTTGGCAGGCCGATGAAATGCTTCTGGTGGCTCCCGAGGAGCTACGTTTGTTTGAAGAGGCAGGGCTTGGCGGCCGCTCCCTTTTCTGGGCATCGCCTGAAACATTTCAGGCGATGCCGACTCAGCAGCAAGAGCTGATCCATGGACTGAAAGTCTTTGCGGATGGTGCCATCGGAACTCGCACCGCCGCTTTGCATGAACCCTACCGCGATGGGTCACCACCCCAGCAGGGCCAGCTGCTGCTGACAGCCCAGCAGATCGCTCACTACGCCAGCTTCGCAACTCAGTCGCAAAAGCCCCTGGCGATTCACGCCATCGGCGATCGAGCGATCGACGAGGTGATCAAAGCCGCAACTCAGCTCCAAAATTCAGGGATCCATCCGCTGATCCGCATCGAACATGCGCAGATGATTTCCCAGACAGCCGCTCTCCGCGCAAAAGCTCTTGGAATCCATCTTTGCATGCAGCCGAATTTTTCGTCCGATTCGGTCGACTACCAGGATCGCCTGACGAAGGAGTTAACGGAGCGGAACAATGCCTTCCGCATGCTGATCGACATCGCTGGCTTTAGACCAGGATTCGACCTCTTCTTTGGATCCGACGGCATGCCGCACGGCGCCCAGTCCGCTCTCCGCCAGTCGCTCTTTCCACCGCTGGCCAGCCAAAAACTGTCGCTGGACGAATTTCAGCTCGGCTACTGTCTCCCCGACCTTACCCCTGGTTGGATCGATCTGACGATCGACTGGACGAGGCAAACCGTGGAAGTGACGCCGACGATCCGCCAGCAGATCCAATGACATCTAATCGGGCTGAAAGGCTTGGCCGGGAAGCAGGAAAAAGGTCCCTCTGGGATTCTTCCGAGAGGCGATCGCTTCCTTTCTACGGGTTGAAATCACTCAGGGAATGTCGCCGGCCAGTTCGCGCCGTTCGGCTGAAAAGCCACCCAATCCTGGCGGAAGGGCGTCGTGCGGGCACCGTGGTGTTGCTGTGGGTGGTTTCGCTGCGGGTGCACTTGCTCCACGAACCCACAGAATTTTTCTGATGGACTAAGATCAAGTCCAATAGGAGGAGGAATAGCCGGAGCGGGGGTCGAACCCGCACGGGCCTATTCGGCCCTCAGGATTTTAAGTCCTGTGCGTCTGCCTATTTCGCCATCCGGCCTCGGGAACTCGCGGTGCCTGGCTTGGTGGTGGCCGGGACTTCCGAAGCGTAGACAGTGTACCTGACAAACCCGAAAAGGGCGAACCAGTCGCCCCGCTTCCTGGGCAGGAAGGCTTTCCGAAGCCCCCAATCTCCCAAGTACAATCAAGGCTGTTTCGCGCCAGGCACCTTTTTTCCCCAGCCGTCGCTGCCCAACTCCGAAGGCCGTCCCCATGCCCAAATCCGACCACGCCCCTTGGCTGAAACAAGGGCTTCCTGGGCCCCGTGTCGTGGTTCTGGCTGCACCCAATCGGCCCAGGGTCGCACAGGAGCTAAAACGACTCCTCCCGCTCCTGAAAAAAACCACCTCGTCACTAATCGTCGACAACCACTTCAGCCACTCCTTCGACGGCAGTCCTTGCGATCTAGTGCTTGTCCTTGGCGGCGATGGTTCCATCCTCCAGTCGGCTCGGCAAATGGCCAGTCGCCAGCGCCCCGTCTTGGGCGTCCATTGTGGCAAACTTGGGTTTCTGGCCGCCATCACTCCAAAGGAGTTTCAGGACCACTGGCCGGAGATTCTGAAAGGTCGCTACGCGATCGATTCCCATCTGATGCTGGCCTGCTCCGTCGACCAGAAAAAACAACCAAACCGCCCGCACCTGGGACTCAACGAGGTCGCGATTCTCGGCGGCCCACCCTATACGATTCTGGAGATTGATCTTTACGTCGATGGCGATTTGGCTACTACTTATCGCTGCGATGGGCTGATCCTCAGCACCCCCGTCGGCTCCACAGCCCACAACCTGTCGGCCGGCGGTCCCATCCTGCAGAAGAATTTGCAAGCATTCGTGATTTGCCCCATCAGTCCTCACACGCTGACGATGCGACCAGTCGTCGATTCGGCAGACCGTGTGTTCGAATTGGTGGTGCGCAATCCCAGCCCCAGCACCAGCGTGGTGGTCGATGGACGGGTCATCGCCAGTTGCCAGGAAGCGACTCGCATCCGCGTTCAGCGAGCCAGTCAACCATTCACGATGGTCCGAGTGGGAGGGCAGAATGACTACGTTCGACTTCGGGACAAGTTGGGATGGAGCGGCAGTGCGAAGGGGATTCGGCCCAGCACGCGCCCAAGGACTTCTGAGGAACCTCCTATTCCTTGAGCCGACAAGATAACGATCCCGCAACCCACGATGCACGGAGGCATCCATGCGATTTCAGATCACCCTTGCTGTTTGGCTGTCCGCCCTCCTGGGAACCTCTCTGGCAGCATGGAGTCCTGCGATGGCTCAAGAGCCTGCAGGAGCGTCAGAGAAGCTTCTACTTCGCTACAAACTGCAGGAAGGAACGATTCTGGGTAGCCAGGTGACTCACCTGGCGAAAACCGACACGAAGATCGACAAGTCGGAGCAGTCCTCGCAGTCGCGCACCGTCAGTCAAAAGGTCTGGGAAGTCACCTCGGTCGACCCACAGGGCCACATGACTTTCGTCTATCGCATCGACCAGGTCGACATGTCTCAGCAGGTTGGGGATGCACCGGAGATTCACTACACTTCGACGCAGTCCGAACCTCCCCCGAGGATCTATGAGAAGGTAGCAGAAACGATCGGCAAACCAATCGCGACCGTGACGATCGATGCGCGGGGTCAGGTGGTCGACCGCGACAAGAAGTCAGCGGCCCCATCGCTGGGGATGGGGGATATTGCCGTGGTCTTTCCCGAGCAACCCATTGGCGAAGGGGAGTCGTGGGACGTACCTCGCGAAATCAAAATACGCACCGAAGATGGTGGGACCAAGACGATCAAAATCCGAGAACGCTACACACTCGAAAAAGCTCGCTCAGGAATCGCGACGATCGCGATCGAAAGTCAACCTCTGACTCCCATTCAGATGCCGCAGGAAGAAGCACAAATCGTCCAGCAGCTCAGCCGAGGCACGCTGAAGTTTGATATCGATGCCGGCCGCGTCGTCTCCAAGGAACTCTCCTGGGACGAATCGATCGTCGGCTTCAGCGGACCAGGCAGCCAAATGGAGTATTCCGCTCGACTGGAAGAAACCTGGAAGGATCCCTTTCGAACCGCCAAGAGCTCCGAGGGGACGACGACCAAATAACCCCGTAACGTCGCTCAGGGCATCGGCACATCCACCACCAGGGGCTTGCTGTAGTGCTCGACTCCCTCAGCGATGGCGACAGCGATCAGGCGCACCGGTCCCGCCCCCACCTTCACCGGGGAGATATCGAAAACCGCCTCCGCCTGATCGCTTTCGGCGATCACTTCCCAGTCATGTCGCAACTGAACACGACTTCCCTCAGGTCCGGTCACTTGGCACTGAATGCGGCTTCCCGCCCCCCGGACTCCCTCGTCCAAACGGACCAGCTCCACCCTCTCCTGGGCGTCGCCCGTCCAGAAACCGATCGTTGTCGACCAGCGATTGGCCAACAGCGTCTCGTCGGCCACGATCAAGGAGAGTTCGTGATATCCGGCCGGCAGGGGTCGGTCAAAGTTCAACTTGAGCTTGTCCAGCGTAGGTGCTGTCTGCGCCAGGCGCCCATCCAGAAGAAGGTCGAATCGCGAGGGGATGAAGGACGCCTCGCGATCGGCCTTGACCACCTTCAGCTCAATCGTTCGGCTGACGGTATCGCCTTCTTCCAGTCCCGTCACCGCCATCTCAGGGATGCTTCCGAAAGGCCGACAGAGCGGATCTCCAACCACCAGCAGTTGGTAAGGTCCTGAGACCGAATTGGCATAGGCTTCCGCAGCTGTCAATCCAGATGCGTAATGCGCGTGAATCATCGGATGCGGAAATTTCTCCAGGATCGAGTAAGGCTCGGTCACCGCCCCACTGCTGGCTGCCGCACCTGCCAAAAGCAATTCGGTCAGCTTTGTCTGAGCGCTCCCGGCCGTCATGACGCCGCCCAAACTGGTCAGGTTCTCGGCGATCGCACCTGGGACAATCTTGCTGGTCGAAGCTTTCCAACGAAAACTAGGGGTCCCCATCGTCACCCCCAGACAACGGTCCTTCACCATCGGCATGTCACTTTCCACCACCTCACCAGTCTGTCCCAGCTCCTTCAGCCGATCGATGGTCATGGCAAAAAATGGCTCGCGCGTCTTCGTGCGCACGTCGTCGGTCTTGGTGAAGTAGAAGGTCCCCTCAGGATCCGTTCCATCGGCCTGGGCGGCCGTCTTCAAGATCTGGATCGCCTCAGGCAAAGTCGTCCCAGCACCTCGCGTCACCCCCAAAGACATCGCCATCAGGTAGGGAAGGCCATACTTTCCATCGCCATAGGGAGTCCCATTCCGGGAATAAAAAGCCCTCGATTCAAATCCCCGAGTCGGCGTGCAGTTGTAATCCAGGTCTGGACACGCATCCCGCAACACTTGGAATGCAGATTCCCCCTGCAATTCTTTGAAGGCCGGGTCCTCCATCATCTGTTTTCGAAAACTCCAACCTTGAGCCACCGAGAGTTCCAGCATCTTGATCGCCGCCGTCTTCATCTGAGCCTTCGCCAATTCCTGAGCGCATCGATAAGACACACCGCAGTCGGCAGGAGAAAGCTGCAGCAACGCTTTGGCCGTCGCCTCCGCCTTGTCGATATCCTCTGCCGCCACCGCATCGAGGAAAAGCTGCCACTGCTGGAGCCACTCTGGGTTTTCCGGCAAAAGCAGCAACTGCTTGGCTGGTCGAGCAGCAAAGAAATTGCTGTCCATCATCAACATCGCCGGACTGCGATCGAGCACCAGTCGGTAGAGATACGTCAGGCCGGTCAGCGAACCGACAGGAGTCAGGTACTCAGACCTTTCCTTCAGATTCACCAGATCCGCCATCAAATCGACCGCAGTAGGAAAGTCGCAGGAGTAGGCAATCCCATGGATATGGTTGGCAAGCCCACGCCGTTGAATCTCCTCAAACATCGGCAGAAGAACCTTCTGCCGAAAAATCTCCACCGTCGTCTGTTCCAAAGGAGGAACATCAGGAAGGACCACGACGTTGATCGGAGGAATCCCTCGCATTTGGCAGTAGTGATTCGCTAACGTCCTGGACGCCTCGCTCTTCCCATTGACCACCACCACCCACTGCAATGCCGTGCTACCCCCGCGAAGGGCATCGCCCGAAGCAAACCACCATCCCATCGAAAGCCACAAAACCAAAAGCGACCACCGATGCCATCCCCCCACCGGACTCATTCGTTCACTCTTCATGGGAATGGCTCTCCGTTCTCCAGTAGGGTCGTCCAAAATCCAAAAAATCGAATCCTGCGATCTCGCCAAGCCGTTTATTGTAGGCGACCGCCCTCATGACGGCCTGTCGGCACCAAACTTGTGTTCAGATCGACTGAAGAATTCCCACCGGGAAACCCGATGGAAACCAATGAGTTTTTGGCGATTCATTCGCTGCGACGCTCCCTTGCGAATTCGCCCAATTCCCCCTATACTGCTTCTTGTCGGACCTGCCAGAGGTGACTCCGACGATGCCGATACAAAACAGCATTTCCATGCGGGTGTAGCTCAGTTGGTAGAGCACAACGTTGCCAACGTTGTTGTCGTGAGTTCGAATCTCATCACCCGCTCTTTTCTTCCAGCCGAACAGCAACCGAAGATGACTTCGGTTGTTTTTCTTTACCTTACGGTTGGAACGTCGAAGGAACCGGTTTTTTACTAGGTTTTTTCGCTCCCTTGGCGGCAACCGGAAATCTGGTAGTCGGCCTCGTTCGCCCCCCGCTTTCTCTCGATGCCAGCCGAAAAAGGGCTCGACCCCACCGTCGATTTACGTCAAAATGCGTCGTGCGGGATGCAGTCTGACAGCATTCTGGCCATCGTGGCGTTCTTCCCAGTGCCGTTGTAGTTGCAGGTAGATCTTTCCATGTCCGATTCCACCACCTCGCTCGCTCCAGAGACTCCCGACACGGAAAAACTGGAACTGCAGACTCAGATCACCAACCCTTCGGCGTGCTCGCGGCATGTCGTCGTCACCATTCCTCGCAGCGAGATCGAAAAACGCTTTCGCAAAGCCTACGACGAACTGAAGCCCAAGGCGGAGCTGCCAGGTTTCCGCCCCGGCAAAGCCCCACGCAAGCTGGTGGAGAGCCGCTTCAAGGACCAAGTCGAGGATCAAGTCAAAAACGAACTGGTGCTCATGAGCCTTCAGCAGGTGACCGAGGGAGGGCATTTTAGCGCCATCAGCGAGCCCGACTTCGATTACGGTGCGGTGGAAGTCCCTTCGGATGGCCCATTCGTCTACGAATTCAATATCGAAGTGCGGCCTGACTTCGAAACGCCCAACTGGGAGGGATTGTCGCTCAACCGCCCCTCCTACCAGATCACCGATGAGGTCATCGATGCCCAACTGGCTCGCACCCTCTCCCGATTCAAATTCCTCGAAGCCGTCGACGGGCCAGCCCAACTGGGCGATACCCTCCTGATCACCGCCGAATTTTCCCAGGATGGGAAAGCCACCAGTTTTCTGGAAGAGACCGACGTCACGCTCCGTCCCAAGCTAAGCCTTTCTGACTGCGTCGTCGAAGATTTCGGCTCCCTGATGGACGGCGTTCGGGAAGGCGAAAGCCGTAAGACCAAGGTGAAAATCGTCGACACATCCAGCAACGTCGCGATGCGAGGCAACGAGTTCGACGTCGTCTTTCAAGTCGTAGAAGTCAAGCGGGTCAACCTGCAGGACCTCCGCCCCGCAGTCCTGGAGCAGTTTGGATTCGCCAGCCGCGATGAACTCCGCGAATTTGTCAAGGAAGAACTGCAGCGGCAACTGGAGTACCACCAGCAGCAAGCGCTCCGCAAACAAATCACTCAGGAACTGACCAAAGACGCCCAGTGGGATCTTCCCGAGCGACTGGTGCAACGACAGACCAACCGCGAACTCCAGCGCCGTTCCCTCGAACTGCGCCGATCCGGATTCTCCGAAGAACAGGTCAGCGAGTTCATGAATATCGCTCGGAGAAATGCCAAGGAATCAACGATCAACGCCCTCCGCGAACACTTCGTTCTGGAAAAGATCGCCGAAGATCTGAAAATCGAACCAGAAGCCGATGAATACGATGACGAAATCGATCTGATCGCCGCCCAAAGTAACATTTCGGAACGAAGCGTCCGGAGCCGACTAGAGAAGTCGGGCCAGATGGACGCTCTCCGCAACCAGATTGTCGAACGGCGAGTGATCGATCAGATCGTGGCCGCAGGTAAAGTCACCGATCAGGAAGACAAGTCCTTCCTGGCTGCGGAACCTGAATCGTCGGCCGTCCAGTTTCTGGTCGCCCCCGCCATGGCCGAACTGCCCGAGGCGAAATACGACGAACGACCCGAAGATGGACAAAAGCCCGGGGCGACCGTCAAGCCAACCCCCTGATCTCAGGCAACGCCTCCGCAAGAAGCTCACACCAGCCGCCTCCCTCCCCGGGAGGTGGCTTTTTTCTTGCGCCCAACCCATTGGGCTTCGGCCGACAATCAACCAACAGCAACCGATCGAACCAACGCCGCCAAAACACCATCGCGTTCAACTTCCATCGCGACCCGCCTACGCCGCTTTGTCGGCCCAGAGAGCACCGGGCGCGAGCCAGCCAGACAAAGGCTCCCAAAGTGACGTTCGGACGCAACGAACCTGCCGGCATCTAACATGACGGCAATCAACGGAAAGCATCCAACGGAATTCTACTCCATGCGAGCAGTGAGGCCCCTACGAGCCATTGTCCAACCGAGCCGCTGGGATTCATCGGTTTTTTTAGGAAGAGAGTCCACGGCGAGTCCCTTAGCCTCGCCACAGCCCCCGGCTTTTGCCCCGCCCGATACAATGCAGCGATGGGAAATCGAAGCCCCCGGCCGGCCGCTCACTACAGTCGACTAGGCAACGGGTTTACCTGTCCGATGAAACCGAACTCGCTCATCCCCTAGCCCTTGTCAAAATCGACCAGCTTGCCAAGATAAGGGTCTGAACTGATCTTCTCGAACACCGCCAGAAAGGGTGCCACCTTGGAACCGTTTGAACATTTGCCTCCGCTCAAAAGCGCCTACGGGATGCAGAGCTACCAGCGCCAGCGACAGATGACGATCGGCGATTTGCTCCTGGAGAATCGGATCGTTTTCCTCCAGGGGGAAATTCACACGGGCAACGCGAATGAACTGGTGATGAAGCTGCTGTACCTGCAAAGCGAGAATCGCCGGAAAGATATTCACTTCTACATCAATTCACCTGGCGGAGAGGTAATCGCCACCTTGGCGATCTACGACACCATGCAGATGCTCTCCTGCCCCGTCGCTACCTACTGCGTCGGGCAGGCGGCTAGCGGGGCCGCTGTCCTACTGGCAGGCGGAACCAAGGGGAAACGATACTGCCTCCCCAACAGTCGCGTCATGATGCACCAGCCTTACGGTGGCGTGGGAGGCCAGGTTTCGGACATCGAGATTCAGGCGGCGGAAATCCTCCGATGCCGTGAACAGCTCAACACGATTCTTGCTGAACATACCGGCAAACCAATCGAACAGATTGCGAAAGACACCGATCGCGACTTCTTCCTCACGGCTCCCGCCGCTGTCGAGTACGGAGTGGTCGATCAAATCCTAAAGAAACAACCGGTCGCGGAAGAACAGGACAGCTGATGGGCAGGCGCCGATGGCGACTTCCTCATCCTTGGAGCGCCCAATTCCGCCTCCGACTCGGATCCTAGTGAAAACCAACTCTCTGAGCCAAATTCAAAGCATCTCGAAAACAACCATCGCTACCGCGCAGGCGGGGCACCCGGAGTGAACGATACGCCATGACGATTCCAATTGTGATCGAAAAGAACGGTCGGGAAGAGCGAGCCTACGATATCTACAGCAGGCTGCTGAAGGACCGTATCATTTTCTTGGGGCAGCAGGTAGACGACTACATCGCCAACGCTCTGGTCGCCCAGATGCTATTCCTGCAGTCGGATGATCCCAAGGCGGATATCCATCTTTACATCAACAGCCCTGGCGGAAGCGTCAGTGCAGGGATGGCCATCTACGACACCATGCAGTTCGTGTCGTGCGATGTTGCCACCTACTGCATCGGACAAGCGGCTTCGATGGGCGCCGTGCTGCTGACTGCAGGAGCCAAGGGAAAGCGATACTCGCTTCCCAACAGCCGCATCATGATCCACCAGCCACTGGCGGGTATGCAGGGAACTGCCGAAGAAATCTCGATCCACATGCGAGAGTTCCGACGCACCAAGGACCGACTGAATCGAATCCTGCTCAAGCACTGCGGCCAGGATCTATCGAAGATCGAACGCGATACCGATCGCGATCGTTTCATGGATCCCGAAGAAGCAGTCGCCTATGGGTTGATCGATCAGGTGATCGAATCGATGCCGACCACCCCTGAAGCCCCTGCAACCTAAGTCCAACGCCGCGATCGAACCGGGAACCAAATGCGGAGCCACCGGGGAGCGAAGTTCGACTTGCCGGTAGGTTTGCCAGCATTGGGAATGGAGAGCCATCAAGCGAGAGATGGCGACTCGGGGAGCCAAGCTGAGGAAACTACCTGGAAACCGCGCGAAAAACCACCCTTTCGGGCCACCCGCATGCCGTCGGTCCCACTGGACGCAAACCAAGGCGTGCGGTACATTGAACGGTTTCCACATGATTTTCCTTGGCTTTTGTCGATGTACGACAGGGACGAGGAACGCCGTCGACTTCAGACTTTTTCAAACACACAGCGGAGGATTGCATGGTTAAGCTGCAGGTCCGGGATCGGGAGACGATTCAAGAGGCGATTCGTCGGTTCCGGAAGTTGGTCGAACGAAGCGGCCTGAAGAAAGAAATGCGTCGGCGCGAATACTACGAGAAGCCAAGCGAAATCAAGCGTCGCAGTCGTTTGCGAGCCGAACGGCGTTCGCGACGAAATCGGCTGACCGGTGGCGTCTAAGTCGACGGACCCCCAAGAACGAACCGGCATTCACGGGCGAATAGCTCAGTTGGTTAGAGCGCCACTTTTACACAGTGGAAGTCGTGGGTTCGAGTCCCTCTTCGCCTACTGTTTTTCCCTGGAAAATCCAGGGTGAAACGCAATTCCGGGATGGACGTTTCTTGGATGGATTTTTTGGATGGACGTTTTTTCGGTCGCAGACCGAACCGCGATCCAGACCAACTAGGGCAGAAAATCCGCCATGCCACCCGAAAGAGCGGTTTTTTGGCATCGCCACCCGAAAGAAGTAAATTTGCGAGTTCATTTGCCGTCTCAGCACGGAGGCAAATGTTCACTACTCAGGAAGGACCCGCAGGAAGGCCCAAAACAGGCCCACAGACGCATCGCGGGCAATCCTGGCCTATCGGCTCACCCGAGCTAGTTTGCGTCGATCCCAGGCCAATCTAGGCCCATTGGATGGACCATCGATAGGGTTATCATCCCTGGTTTTGGCAACCGTCGCACCATCGGTTCAGCCTCCTGTCCGCTTTGTCCCTTATTAATAGACACTCTCCCTCCTTTTTACCCTAAAACCACTCAAGGAGACACCCTTACTGACACCTGACAATCAACACTACTCTCTCTCTCTGTTTCCTTTTTTTTATTGGGTATTCTTCAATTTTGAATGTCAGAACGAATGTCAGAAAATCGGGTATCGTCAATGACGCCTCCCAAAAAACCCGTTCGACACTCGACGCAGTTTAGACGCATCCCATGACAGCACCGCAACGACGTTCTCCACACGTCCCGACGCACTGCCTCGTCAGCGCTGACGTGCATCTAGGCCACCTGGCGGAACGGATTGAGGTGATCTCACAGCCCAGACGCGGTTTCCATGGATGCGGTCGCTGGCTCGGTGCGGTCGATCGTGAGCACCGCAACGACGTTCTCCACACGTCCCGACGCACTGCCTCGTCAGCGCTGACGTGCATCTAGGCCACCTGGCGGAACGGATTGAGGTGATCTCACAGCCCAGACGCGGTTTCCATGGATGCGGTCGCTGGCGGAGTTTCCGCCACCTCCAACAATTGCAGACGCAACCACGCAATCGCTACCTGGAAACCTTTGACATCTGGTTTTGTGTAGTGTTTTTGGGCAATCGATTTAGGCGAGTGACCTAGGTACAAATCGTCGAAGTGCGCAAAGTCAGCCCGGGTTTCCAATGTCGATGAACCGGTTTTGCGGAAGGTTTTGAACGTTGCCTGGATTCCCGTTTTTTGTGCGAGGCGGTTGAAAGCTAGGGCAACCGAATCGGTTCGATTCTTCATTTTGGCATCCGCGCCTACTTCATTTCGCACTAGAGGGGCGCCGGTTTCGGTGAGAAACGCCAAAACACCCTTCGTTTCAACTTCGGTTCTCAGTAGTGAAACCACCTCAGGCCAAAGTGAGTAAACGACCGTTGGCACACCTTCATGGACACGCGTTTTGCTTCGCTTTCGGGTTATGGTTTCAGCCTCCAAATCGATTTCATCGCGCTTCAAATCCGCCAAGTCGGTTTGCGTGAAACCGCAATTCAGACCGAGCAAGATGAACAGACGCAATCGAGCAGATGCATTGGCAAGTAAGACCGCGATTTCGGAGCGGTCAACCGTCCGAATCGTTCTGAGTTGAACTCCCAGTGACCATTTTTTTTGCAACGAACGCGGCAATTCATCGACGAAACCGGAACTGTACGCCCACTCAAGAAACGCTTTCGCCAAATTCCATCGATCCCGTCCGGTGACGTGCGCCAGCTTCTCAGTGCTGCATAGTTCGCGGACATGGTCAAAGTATTCAGACACCTTGGACGCTGATAAGGTTTTCACCTTGCAGTTTCGCCCGACCCACTCAACAAAATAAACCGTGTGTAATCGAATCAAATCAAGGCGTTTTGCGGATAGCGTCCCGAGTTTTACATCCTGCATCCTGGAATCAAGAAACCTTCGATGCAAATCACCCAATGACAACTCCGACGCGGTTTCGGGCGCTTGCCATGGTGCATCGCCATCGGGCGTTTCCGGTGGAACGGTCGCCGCGTTTTCCCCCCGAACCCAATTCCCGTTTTCGTCCCGATAGCTCAGACGGATGAACCTGGGAACCTTGTCGAGGTATGCCAAATTCAGATGGACAAATCGACGCTCAATTGTGGCTTGGAGTTTTTCGCTGTCATCGCCATCAGGCGATTGTGAAACCTCATTTTTGAGACGTTGCAAACCCTCCCAATGGGATCGAAGCGATTCGGTGTCGTGAAACGTTTCGAAAAGCAAATCCTGGGATTCTTGAAGGCGTTTCAGCAACTTCGCGGGTGCGCTCTTGGCATCGATCTCAGCATCGACCCGAGCCATAAACGATTTTAACGCCCGTTGCGCAGCAACTTCGGAAAGCCGTTTCGACTCTCCCTTTGCTGAAAACGAGAACTGGCGCCCGCGATAGGTTTTTCTCCATCGTCCGCGCCCCTCTCCCTGTCCCTCAACCCATCGCAGTTTTTCCGCCATCGCAAATTTCCTTAGGTGAGACATCCCACCACAAAACGCCCGACTAGATGGACGTTTTGGATGGACGTTTTTTTCGTCTTGAAACGTCCATCGTACACAAAAAAACCAAGGAAAATAGAGGTTTTGCTACTTTTACACAGTGGATGTCGGGGGTTCGAGTCCCTCTTCGCCTATTCCAAGGGAAACGCCAGCATCGGGCAAAAGCCGAAAGACCGAATCAAGCCCAAGGGAAACCTTGGGTTTTTTGTTTTCCAATTCGATTGACCGGCTGACGAGATCCGAGAAAACAAATGGCTCGCGTCTCCCTATTCTGTTACCAGCCAAGGGAAGGCATCCATCGTCTCCACTAGCTCAAGGACAGCAGTGCGGTTCATCAGGGAGATTTTGGGGAGTGATCGCTTCATTGCATCGATTCCAATCGGTCATGGGAACGTCACCGGACAGGCCGCCCTGTGCCGCCTCGATGGAGCGACAATTCGGGCATGGCAAGGTTGTGTAGCAGTTGGGGTGGCCATGATCCTGCAAAGTCACCGAATGGACCAGAATCAAGGCAGCGTCAGTCCCGCACCCGGCTCATTCATCTCACGGCGTCATCAAGGTACCGAGATGCGGGGAAAATCCTTTGGTCCATTCACTCTCCGTGGCTCTGTGTCTCCGTGAGAGGCAAATAGTCGCAATCCGCTTCTTCCGGTGCAATGTGACCTACGGACCGACAGAATGGTCGGTTGGGCCCATTTCCCTGGCGCTCGAATTCACTTGATCCAGACGGATCTCCCTTCGAAGGTCGGCGGGGCTGCGACTCCCTCTGTGCCAATATGACGTGAGACAACTGCCCAACGACGAGAATCAGCGGGCGGCGGAAGATGACAAAGATCTCGAGAAAAAGCTATTCACCTCCGGTCCGTTGCATTCCATAGTTCTGGCTTTTCTTCGGCCTGAGATTCTTGCTCGTGCTCAGCGCGGCGGTACTCGTTATCGCAATCGATGCCCCAGTGTCCCAACGCTTCTCTTCGAGTACGAGCACCTTTTCATTGAGTATGAGCACGAGTCCGGTAAAAGCCACTGGCTCATGCTTCTATGCCACCATCTTCAGAAGTAGCCACTATTTAACCCGCTCGATGTCTGGCAGAACCCAGGACCGATCGAAGTAGGCCTGCGTCGGGCCGTAAAGTCGGAAATAGGAAAACCAACCTTTGCCAGGAAGCGTCTGAATCCAATTGGTCGTCGGTTTTCCACTCGGAGCGATCGGACCGAAATAAAGATCCACACTCCCATCGGCATTCTTGACGATGTCGTTGCGGGAAGACCGGTCCGGCTGAACTCCCGTATCGACAAAGCAACGGGTTTCGTTGTCATACACGGTAACCGACCAGAACTGAGCGACAGGGGCGTCTTTGGGAACCTTCAGCTGATAGGTGTTGCTACCGTTCAGCCAGTTGCCTTCACTATCCTTCGCGGCTTCGAGATACAGCTGCCCGAATCCAACGGTCCGCCCCATCATGCCCGTCGACACGCCAACCGCTTCGTAGAACCAAGAAGACCGCTCGTCGAATTGCGTGTGATGCGGGGCTTCCTGATTGGTCTCTTTCAGGAAAAGCGAAATATCCCAATGTTTCCCAGGCCAAACCGTCGCTCCTTCAAACCGCTTTTCATAGGCGATGGTGCGAGCCATCAGTTCTCCCGCTAAAGAAGCCTCTTCCAAAATCTTCTTTTGCCTTGCGGTTGGAGCAAACGCCTTACCTTTTTCGATGCCAAGTGGCTGAAGCATCCCCATCACCATCCGATCCCGTTCGTGTACCGGTTCTTCGTTGATGATTTTGGCAAGCCCTTCCCAATACGCCAATCCACGCGGTTGCATGCCACTCCACTTGCGACCATTCGGCGAAACATGGCGTGTCGCGGGCGGATTCTCGCGTTGGCTATAGGGATAGATCTTCAAACCATCCATCAAGGCTCGTGCCTTTGTAGCGTCCGGATCCAGAGCGCGATGAGCCGACCAGATATTGACGGTGGACGAACGGAAGACGTAATAGCCCTCTGGCTGGATATCGGGGTCATCGGGACCAAGGATCAAGTACTTGCCCCCCGCCCCCTGATCCGGTCCAGTCTGTCCAGAGTCGGTGATTGGACGCTGCCAGAAATCGGTGAATCCACCAGCAGTCGGACCAGAAGGAATCTCAAATACCAGTGGCCCCGTTTCCTTCAAATTCGGAAAAGCCATGATGTATGGAGTCGTCGCATTCGCGGTCAACAAGCCAAGTTTGTCTTGGAACGTGAGATAATCCACGTAATCGCACTTGCCTGCATCAAACTTCGTAAGGTGCTCGTTTTGCCACTGCTGCATGGCCATCAGCGGCAGTGCCCAAAGATAAGCCTGACAGGCTCGCTGGTAGTCGATCTCGTCAAAAACTTTGTCGACCGTCGCTGCGCTTGGGTAGCCGCTCTCCAGTTCAAGCTTCCCGAACCTGGTCTCAAGACTTCCTGTTGTTGGCAGTTCCTGAGCATCGACCGCGGTGGGTGCAAAAAGAAGGATAAAAGACGCCGCGATGCCGAAGATTCGGTAAATCATTCCCATTGATGAAGAACCAATGCAAAATAGAGGAGGAGAACTAAACGAAGAAGCCAATGATAACTGAAACGCGTCGCCGAAGCATGGCACACCAAAGCCGCCCCCGAAGTCTCTCTAGGCAAGAGGAGCAGGTCAAGTATGGCAGAAGGAACCGCGGAAGTTTTGCCCGAAAGACGCCGCCTGCAACACTTGTTTCGGTCCCGCTGGCCACGACCGAAACCGAGTTGCTTTCTCGGTGCCGAGGATGATTTCGCCGAAGCAGCCAGAATGCTTCCGTCTTAGCGACTACGAGCGACACAAATTCGAGAGGAATCGAACAGTTGGCCTTAGTAGGTCTAGTTGCAGGAGACATCGTCTGCGAAAGTTCGGGGCCATCCGGTGATTCCGTAGATCAGTGGATCACGATGGAACCCAGAAAATCAGAACGCGTCCATTTTCCTTTCATGGAGATGCCGAGCCCCTGAGTGGATATCGACCGATGGAATTCTCATCCATCGCGGTGCCTTGGTGACTCTGTGAGCTGAGGGCCCCCGAGCCCAGATGGATGGACAGTTGCCAAATCCGACGCGAGGCGCTATGCTCCCGCCATCAACCGATCGCGACTGGGAAGGTCCAACGCCCAAAGAGCAACAGACCAAGTCGAAAAGAGATCTCGATGCTTCGCCGAATTCCACCGAACCATATCCTTGTTCGCATCCGATGGGACGGGACGCCATGCCGACTTGCCACATCCGCTCTTTAGAGACTTATGACCTGATCGTGCTGGGTGGCGGCAAAGGGGGCAAGACGCTGGCGATGGAGTGGGCCAAAACCGGTCGACGGGTGGCACTGGTGGAACACGCCTACATCGGTGGATCGTGCATCCACGTCGCATGCATCCCCACCAAGACCATGGTGCAATCGGCCAAAGTAGCGCATCTGGCTAGCATCTCCGATCTTCATGGGATCCATCTGACCCAGCAGATTACCTCCATGTTCGAGGTGCGATCGCGTAAGCGAAATGTGGTCGACCTACTGACCCGACGCAATCGCGATGCCTTCCAGCAGGCCGGCGTCGATCTGCTCTACGGCACCGGCAAATTCGTAGGGCCAAAGACAATTCAAGTCGACGGATTTGAGTGTTCGCCTCGGACGATTCAAGCCCCGGTCGTGGTGATCAATACCGGCACCAGGCCTTCCATCCCAGAGATCCCAGGACTGCACCTTGCCAAACCCCTGGACAGTACCTCCATCCAGGAACTCGATCAACTTCCCCAGCACTTGGTGATCCTTGGGGCGGGATACATCGGTTGCGAATTCGCCCAAATCTTTAGGCGACTAGGTAGCCAAGTGACTCTCGTCGATCGCAATCCGACAATTCTGCCTCGCGAAGAACCAGAAATCCGTCAAGCCATCGCCAAACTGTTGGTCGACGAAGGAATCGAGATCATCACCAATGCCACCGTCGAACAGGTCTCGGGGACCTCGGGAGACGCTATGGCGGTCGATCTCCGACAAGGCTCTGAAAACCTCTCTGTGCAAGGTAGCCATCTTGCTGTGGCGATGGGGCGCATTCCAAACACCGAAGGGCTCAACCTGGAAAGCACCGGTCTGTCGGTTGATGATCGCGGTTTCATTCCGGTCGATGAACGACTGGAAAGCCGAGTACCTGGCATCTGGGCGATGGGGGATGTCACCGGAGGGCTCCAATTCACCCACCTCTCCCTCGACGACTACCGTATCGTCTCCTCGAACCTGCGCGGCCAATTGCGAACCACCACCGGTCGCATCGTTCCCTACACGCTGTTCATCGATCCCGAACTGGGCCGCGTTGGGATGACTGAGCGGGCGGCGGTGCAGAAGGGATATTCGGTGAAGACGTCGACTCTCGCGGTCGATAAGATCCCACGCGCGGTCACGATGGGCCAGACCAATGGCATCATGAAGGCGGTGGTTGATGCGGACACCGATCAGATTCTTGGATGTTCCATCCTGGCACCTCAGGGTGGTGAAGTGATGGCCGTCGTCCAGACCGCCATGCTGGGCCAAATGACCGCCAAGCAACTCAGTCAGAACATCTTTTCTCATCCCACCATGTCCGAGGCCCTTGGCGATCTATTCCAGATGTAGATTCCCCCGTACACCTTGCGTGAAGAGGATCGCCTCACAGATGTCTTGGGAGCTCGTCATTTAGGCCGGGACGAAATAGCCCCCCTTAGCACCAGCCGAGCCTCAGTCTTCGAACGACCGATCCCTTCGCTCCTTCACGCCAGCACAAGAATCGCTTGCCATCCGACCACCTTCGTTTCCGATATCCAGGCAATCGCCCTCCCCCCATATCCACTGTGCGTGGATCCACCCAGCCCAAAGCGATGTCGTGTCAGGATCTACCGAGTGTCCAGATGGACTTTGGTGCATGCATCGAACCGACCATGTTTTCAATGCAACGACGTTCAAGAATTCCGGTCCATCCGACAAATTTGTGGGTCAGTGGAACGCCATCGAACCAAACCAAATGATCGCGACGGATTGGCTCTCACGGAGCCAAGAAGAGTCCATGGACCGATGGATTTCAGTGGCGTCTCGCTGCTTGTGACTCGATGAGATGAAGGGGCGAGGTGCGCGGCTGAGGCTGCCCCTTCACTGGTCCATCCAGCGATGAGGCAGGTTCATGGCCACCCCATGACGACACAACCTTATCCAAGCTGGAGTTTCCGACCGCTCTTAGCGGTAGTTCACCGACCGTACGGTGATGATCCAGGACCGATTCGGTGCGCAGCAGTGAAGCGATCGCCACCAACAAGAATCCCAGATAGACCAGAACCTCAGTAATCCTCATGGCAAAGCGATGGCCGTACACCTGCTGCCTGGAGTGACAGAAACATGCCTGATAAAACACGCAGAGGCTTTAGATCATAAGAAACCCGAACATCTTGCGCAGAAAATCGCCCTGCGGACCAGAGGAAAAGGCGACTAACAGAGACACCCCCATACTGACCAGTGGGTCCTGATCCAGCGGTGAGAAGACCCCTTGATTATGGCTGTTCACTCTTTGGTGCCATCGCTCGGTCATCTCCAGCAACGCTTTGGTGTCTGGCAGCT